>ULWK01031584.1_pt1 | contig 30794 bp, 21 predicted proteins | sample 1960281 | NCBI WGS metagenome assembly ULWK01 (sample SAMEA4835810, study PRJEB28245) | human gut metagenome | biome: gut microbiome; material: fecal sample | place: Denmark | collected 2008 | reverse complement strand
TCAGCAACGGCTACCACATACTTCGGCGGATATTTTTTCCCATCCTCAGACACAAGTACATATTTTACGCTTGTATTATGTTCGGGAACTCCGTTCTCGTCGATAAATTTCAGGGCATCAATAACATCCTGCTTTTTCAGCTTTGGTATAGCCATGCTGCACCTCCTCGAAAGTGTGTACACACATTATATCACAAGGATAGCTCTGTTTTCAATACAATACCCAGAATTTATCGCCCTAAAATGTAACTTTTCTACGAATATAAGCTGATTTTCAGTTTCCCAGTGTCGAACATACTCTGCATCGAAATACCCCTCTATCGACTTTACGGTTTTGTGGGGTATTTTGCACGACCGCAAATATGCGCACTTCCCAGCGAACCGTATACCTTATACAGCGATTCGCTGTTTCACAAAGGAACTGCATGAGAGCGATAACTATTTCACCCTTTTTACTATCCTTGCTTTACAGAGCAGAAAGTCGGTGATTTTCAACCCTTAGATGTACAAAAACAGGCAGCACCCAACCGAAGCTGAGTGCCGCCTGTTTTGTTGTCCAATCCTGCTTAGCAGATGCCGATTTTGTAGTTTTCTCAAATTACTGTCTTATCGGCACACGGCAAAAGCCCGCGATTTTTTTCGTCAGGAGATCCTTTCCAGGCGCTCCTGGCGGTCCATATCCCGCAGGACGCCCAGCACCAGCGGCACCGTCAGGGCGAAGGCGCACACATCGGACAACGACTGGGCCAGCTGTACCCCCAGCTCTCCCAGCACATGGGGCAGGATCAGCACCGCCGGAACGAAGAACAGACCCTGCCGGGCCACCGCCAGCAGCGACGCCTGCCACACCTTGTTGATGGTCTGGGTCAGCATGCTGGAGATGACGATGACCCCGCACAGAGGGAACACCGCGCACTGACAGCGCAGAGCCCGGGCCCCGAAGGCGATAACCTCCGGGTCGTTGCGGAACACCGCCACGATTTGGGGCGCGAAGATCATCCCCAGCACCGACGCCGCCGCCAGAAACACCGTGGCCCACTTGACGCAAAAGCGGAAGGCGTCCTTCACCCGGCCATACAGCCCCGCGCCGTAGTTGAAGCCGCACACCGGCTGAAATCCCTGGCCGAAGCCGATCAGCGCCGACTGGGCCAGCTGCATGGCACGGGTCACCACGCTCATGGCGGCAATGGCCGCGTCGCCGTACAGGCCCGCGCTGCGGTTGAGGCAGATGGTGGCGATGCTGGCCAGCCCCTGGCGGCACAGGGACGGCACGCCGCCCTTGCAGATCTCCACCAGCAGGTCCCGGCGGATGCACACGTTCCGCAGGCGGATGCGCAGGTTGCCGCCCCGGGAGCAGCCCAGAAGCAGCATGCAGAACGACGCCAGCTGGCTGAGAATGGTGGCCAGGGCCGCCCCGGCCACCCCCATGTTCAGCCCGAAGATCAAGAGCGGGTCCAGCCCCACGTTCAGCACCGCTCCGGCAGCGATGCCCACCATGCCGTAGGCGGCGCTGCCCTGAAAGCGCAGCTGGTTATTCAGCACGAAGGATGCCGTCATATACGGGGCCCCCAGCAGGATGATCCGCAGATAGCTGCGGGCATAGGGCAGGATGGTATCCGTGGAGCCCAGCAGCCGGGCCAGGGGCGTGAGAAAGATCTGGCCCAGCGCCAGAATGACGCACCCCGCCAGAAACGCCAGGGTCACGCCGGTGGCGGCCATTTTCCCGGCGTCGCCGGATTCATGGCGGCCCAGCTGGCGGGAGATGTAGTTGCCGGACCCGTGGCCGAAGAAAAAACCCACCGCCTGGATCACCGCCATCAGGGAGAACACCACCCCCACCGCGCCGGTGGCGCTGTTGCTGTGGAGCTGGCCCACGAAATAGGTATCCACCATGTTATAGCAGGCCGTCACCATCATGCTGATGATGGTGGGCGCCGCCATTTTGCACACCAGATGGCCCACCGGCTGGCCGGTGAGCTCCTGAAATTTTGCTTCCTGCTTGTCGTTCACGTGATTCCTCTCCGGTCATGATAATGGGCAGGGCAAGCCCCGGCGCAGCGGCGCCGGGGCTTGGGGATTGCTTGAAATTCCGATCACTCCACCACGGGCAGGGACTTCAGCACAGCGGCGCAGCGGGGGCACAGGGTATCGTGACCCTCCACGGTGCCCACGCTGGAGAGCACCTTCCAGCAGCGGGCGCACTTGACGCCCCGGGCGGGAGCCACGGTGACGGTCAGCTCGTCGCCCACGGTGACCCGTACCTGGGACACGATCAGCAGATCCGCCAGGGTATCCGCGTCCATGTCCGCCAGGAAGGCGTCCTCGGCGGGAACGGTGACATCCACCTCCGCCTCCAGGCTCTTGCCGATGGTCTTGTCGGCCCGGGCCTGCTCCAGCGCACCGTTGACGGCGGTGCGGACGGCGGCGATCCTTGCCCAGCGGTCCATGGCGTCCTCCGGCAGAGCATAGCCCTCATAGGGCTGCACCATGCAGTTGAACAGGACGCTGCGGCTGTCGTCGGCACTGCGGTGGGGCATAGCCAGCCAGATCTCCTCGCAGGTGAAGGCCAGAATGGGGGCAAACATCCGGGTCATGGCGTCCAGGATCAGGAACAGGGCGGTCTGGGCGCTGCGGCGGCTGGCGCTGTGCTCACCGTCGCAGTACAGGCGGTCCTTGATGATGTCGAAATAGAAGGAGCTCAGGTCCACCACGCAGAAATCGTTGATGGCGTGGGACACGGCGTGGAACTCGTAGGCATCGTAGCTGTCGAACACCCGGCGGATCAGGCTGTTGAGCCGGGTAACGGCCCAGCGGTCCAGCTCCTGCATCCGGGCGGGGGCCACCAGCTCCGTCTCCGGATCGAAGCCCGTCAGGTTATCCAGGCAGAACTTGGCCGTGTTGCGGAACTTCAGATAATTCTGGCTCAGCTGCTTGAAGATGTCGTCGGAGCAGCGGACGTCCACATGATAGTCGGAGGAGCCGGCCCACAGGCGCAGTAGGTCCGCGCCGTACTTGTTGAAGATCTCGGCGGGGTCCATGCCGTTGCCCAGGGACTTGTGCATGGCGCGGCCCTGGCCGTCCACGGTCCAGCCGTGGGTCAGGCACTCCTTGAAGGGTGCGCCCCGGCCCAGAGCGCCCACGGCCACCAGCAGGGAGCTCTGGAACCAGCCGCGATACTGGTCCAGGCCCTCGATATACATGGTGGCAGGCCAGAAGCCCTGGGTGCGCTCCATAGAGGCATAGTGGGTGGAGCCGGAATCGAACCAGCCGTCCAGGGTGTCGCTCTCCTTCTCGAAGCCGGCGCTCTTGCCGCAGTGGGGGCAGGTGAAGCCCTCAGGCAGCATATCCTCCGCCTCCATCTCGAACCAGGCATTGGAGCCCTTCTTTTCAAAGATATTGGCGATGGCGTCGATGGTCTCGTCGGTGCAGATGGGCTTGCCGCAGTCCTTGCAGTAGAACACCGGGATGGGCAGGCCCCAGCGGCGCTGGCGGCTGATGCACCAGTCGGTGCGCTCCAGGACCATGGAGCGCAGGCGGTCCTTGCCCCAGGAGGGCACCCAGCGCACGTCCTCGCAGGCGGCGATGGCGTCATCCTTGAAGGACTCCACGGAGCAGAACCACTGGGGAGTGGCACGGAAGATGATGGGCTTCTTGCAGCGCCAGCAGTGGGGATAGCTGTGGACGATCTCCTGGCTGGCAAACAGGGACCCGGCGTCCTTCATATCCTGGAGGATCACGGGGTTGGACTCCTCGGTCTTCATGCCGGCGTACTTGCCGGCATAGTCGGTGTGGCGGCCCTGGTCGTCCACGGGCACCACCATGTCCATGCCGTAGCGCAGGCAGGTCTGATAGTCGTCGGCGCCGAAGCCGGGGGCGGTGTGGACGCAGCCGGTACCGGAGTCCATGGTGACATAGTCCGCCAGCACCAGGCGGCTGGTCTTGGGCAGGAAGGGATGGCTGGCCAGCATGTTCTCGAAGAAGGCGCCGGGGTGGGTCTCCACGATCTCATAGCGGTCGAAGCCGCCGATGCCCATGACCTTCTCCGTCAGGGCCTCCGCCATGATATACAGCTCGTCGCGGCCCTCCGGCTTGACGACGGCGTAGCTCTCCGCCGGGTTCAGGGCAATGGCCAGGTTGCCGGGCAGGGTCCAGATGGTGGTGGTCCAGATGACGAAGCTGAGCTTGCTCTTGTCCAGGTGGGGGAGCTTGCCCAGGTCGTCGTGCATGGGGAACTTCACATACACCGTGGTGCAGGGGTCGTCCTGATACTCGATCTCCGCCTCGGCCAGGGCGGTCTCGTCGTGGGGGCACCAGTACACGGGCTTGAGGCCCTTGTAGATGTGGCCGTTTTTGTACATCTTGCCGAACACCCGGACCTCCCGGGCCTCAAAGCCCGGGTCCATGGTCTTGTAGGGGTGGTCCCAGTCGGCCACCACGCCCATGCGCTTGAAGCCCTCCCGCTGCACGTCGATATAGTGGTCGGCGAACTCGTGGCAGGCGGTGCGGAAATCCGCCACGCTCATGGCCTTGTGGTTGAGCTTGTTCTGCTTGATGATGGCGGACTCAATGGGCATGCCGTGGTTGTCCCAGCCGGGGATATAGGGGGTGTAGTACCCGCGCATGGCATAGCTGCGGTTGATGAAGTCCTTCAGGGCCTTGTTCAGGGCGTGGCCCATGTGCAGGGCGCCGTTGGAGAAGGGAGGGCCGTCGTGGAGGGAGAACAGGGGCTTGCCCTCGTTCTTCTTCAGCAGCTCGTTGTAAAGGTCCAGCTGCTCCCAATAGTGCAGCATCTCCGGCTCCCGCTTGGGCAGGCCCGCCCGCATGGGAAAGCCGGATTTCGGCATATTCAGCGTCTTTTTGTACTCCATGTGTTACCTCCGTATACGAAAATTGTATTTGAAAACCAATAAAAAGCGGCCCTTGTCTCTGTAAGAGACAAAGGCCATGAAAAACCTCTGCGGTACCACTCTTATTGCCGCGAAAACGCGGCCGCTCCGCCCCACCATCCGTGGGCGAGGGATGATAACGGCCCTCCGCCGTCCGCACCTAATCCGGGTATGCCGTTTCAGCCGGATGCTCCGGGGTGATATTCGCCGCTTCGCCCGTGACCGCCTTGCACCGAAACGGCGGCTCTCTTGGCATCGGGAAGGAGCGCTACTGGTCCCCATCACTGCATTTGCACTGGATCACCACATAATATAGCCACTTTTCCCGGTTTTGTCAACGGGAAAAGTGGGAAAATTCACTTTTTCCGCACGGAGCGAAAAAAATCCGACAGAACCCGGGCGCATTCGGCCTCCAGCACGCCGCCCACCAGGGCGGGAGGGTGAGGGAAATCCTCCATAAACAGATTCATGACCCCGCCGCAGGCGCCCATCTCCCGGTCCCGGGCCCCAAAGTACACCCGGCTGACTCGTGCGTTGAGAATGGCCCCGGCACACATGGGGCAGGGCTCCAGAGTCACATACAGCGTGCAGCCGTCCAGCCGCCAGGTGCCCAGGGTCCGGTTGGCTTCGGCCATGGCCTCCATTTCCGCGTGGGACCAGGCGGCCTGGCGCTCCTCCCGCCGGTTGCGGCCCCGGCCCACCACCGCCCCGTCCCGGACGATGACGCAGCCCACCGGCACCTCCCCGGCGGCGGCGGCCTCCCGGGCCAGGTCCAGCGCCTGGCGCATGTATTCCTCGTGCATTTCGCGCACCTCCCCGGAAAAATGTTCCTGTCCCCTGATTAAAGCCTGTCATATCTGTCCAAAATAACCGTACAATAGCCATCAGGAGGTATCGCCATGAAAAACAAGGACACGGCCTCCCCCACCCTGGGGGACCTGCGGCAGGAGCTGTATCAGACCAACCAAGCCCTGCGCAACGCCTATGATAAGTTCAATTACGTCACCGCCCCGGAGCTGGTAGAGGCCAGCATTTACGAGATCAACGCCCTGAAGGCCCGCAGCGACTATCTGCTGCGGTGCATCAAGACCCAGCTGGGGGAGGGCCCCTGCGTGGCGGCGTCCTCCGTGAAGGGAGGGACTGTGTGTCCGTCTTAGAAAAAGCCGCCCTGGGCGTGGGGGCGCTGTTTATCCTGCTGGGGGTGCTGCGTCTGACGAAAAGCCCCCTGAAAACGGTATTCCGGGTAGCGGGCAACGCGGCCCTGGGCTTCGGTGCCCTGTGGCTCCTGGGCCGCACCGTTCCCGGGCTGCACCTGGGCCTGAACGTGTTCAACGCCCTGGTGATCGGGGTGCTGGGCCTTCCCGGCTTCGGCCTGCTGCTTCTGCTGCAGTGGGTGCTTACATAGGGGCATCCTGCGGGGCGGACAGAATTGTCCGCCCCCCTATACGGCCACGCTTTCCCGCTTTTTGTTGCATCTTGCCACATCGTATGTTATAATACCCATGGCGCTGCACGAACGGCAGGCGGTTGGCCACACCACCCGAAAGGGGGTGAGGCAATGCGTATTACCTTACATATCGGACCCTATACGGTCACGATTATCGTAAAGAGACGCGAAAACCGCCACCCTGGCCGGTGACGGTTTTCTTTGTAAAACCCTAACTTAGTCGGGCCAACCGCTTGTCGCAGCGCCCTTTCCATGTCCATTATAGGTCATGCACACGATTTTGTCAAGCTCTCGGATGCTCCATAAGGGCCGACGACTCTGCCGGCCCTATCTCCTCGGGCTATCGCATGTCGAAAGCGCAATATCCTGTGCTAAAAATGCAATTTCTTGTTGATTTTCCGCATGCGGGCCGGGTCCATCTTACACACCCGGCGGTCGAAGGTCACCAGGCCGTTGACCTCGTCCTCCACGTCGGACAGCTGGGTATACACCGCCGCCGACAGTCCCTGGGCCTGGATCAGGGGCAAAACCTCCGTTTCATACAGCTTTTCCACCGCGTCCATCCAGGCTGCCGCATCGTCATACATGCGGTAGCCGAATTTTTTGTCCGTCGCCAGGTGACCCGGGCACTGCAGGCTGTAGCCCCCGAACTCCGTCAGGGCCAGCACCCGCCGCCCGTCGTTTTTCAGGCGCACGGGCCGATAGTATACGTGGCGGCTTTTCAGGTCGCCGCCGCCCTGGTCGTGCCAGCCGGAGGCATGGTCGATGGGCCGGGTGGGGTCCATGGCCCGCAGCCGGTCCGCGACCTCCAGGGCGCTGAACTGGCCCCAGCCCTCGTTGAAGGGCACCCACAGACCCAGGGACACGCAGTTATACAGCAGGTCCACCGTGTCGGCCATGTCCCGCAGGAACTGCTGCCGCCCGGGCTCCCCGGCCCGGCCCAGCCGGGCCGACGGCGCGTCATGCAGGTGCAGGCCCAGAAAGGGCAGCACCTGCATGGTCAGGGTCCGCCATCCCTCGAAGCAGGATACCATGTCCTGCCAAACGATCATCCCCAGCCGGTCGCAGTGATAGTACCACCGCAGGGGCTCGATCTTGATGTGCTTGCGCAGCATGTTGAAGCCCATGTCCCGGGCGGTCTGAATGTCCCAGACCATGGCCTCGTCCGCCGGAGGGGTGTACAGGCCGTCGGACCAGTAGCCCTGGTCCAGCAGGCCCGACTGGAAGCAGGGCCGGTGGTTCAGGGCCAGCACCCGGCGGCCCCGGTGTTCCATAACGGAGAACTGCCGCATGCCGAAATAGCTCTCTACCCGGTCGCCGGAGGGCAGAGTCACCTCCAGGTCGTACAGATACGGATCCACCGGGCTCCAGGGGCGGAAGTGCTCCGCCGGAATGGGGCACACGCCCTCTCCCCGCTCATCGGCCCAGCTGCGGGCAACGACCCGCCCGCCGCACAGCACCGTGACCCGGGCTCCTGCCGGGTCCTCCGCCCGGACGGCGTACCGCAGGCATTTCCCGTCAAAGTCCGGGGTCAGGCGCAGGGAGCGGATGTAGTTGTCCGCTGTACTCTCCAGCCACACCGTCTGCCAGATGCCGGATTGGGCGGTGTACCAGATGCCGCCCCGGTCCGTGCGCTGCTTGCCGAAGGCGTGGACACCGCCCTCCGGGTCGTCGGTGACGGCCACAGTCAGCCGGTTTTCCCCGGGGACCAGGGCGCCGGTAATGTCCAGGGTGAAGGGCAGATAACCCCCCTCATGGCCGCCCACAGGCCGGTCGTTCACCAGCACCCGGCAGCACTGGTCCACCGCACCGAAGTGCAGCAGCACCCGGTCCCGGCGGAAGCCCTCCGGCAGGGTGAACGTCCGCTCATACCACAGCGTTTCCCCGCTTTGCAGCCGGAAATCGCAGCCGGACAGCAGGCTCTCCGGCGAAAAGGGCACCAATATTTTTCCGCTGCGGCGGCGGGAGTATTCGTCCCCGTCCTCCACGGTGTAATCCCACAGGCCGTTGAGACAGAGATAGCTGTCCCGCCGCAGCTGGGGCCGGGGATACTCCGGCAGAGGGCAGGTCCTGTCGAGCTGCTCTCCCCAGGGGGTATAAAGCGCCGTCATTTCGCAGCCTCCTTCCGCTTCAGCAGCGCCGCCGGAATCGCCAGCAGCACCAGGGCGGCGGCAGCCGCCAGGAAAATTTCCGCTGTGGGCACCTGCTTTACGGTGCCCAGGTCCTCGTAGGTCATGCCGGTGCCCCGGATCACCGCCGCGCCGATATACGGCCCCGTGACCATGGGCAGCAGCACCTGGAATACGATGCGGATGCCCTGGAACAGGCCGGCCTTTCCGGCGGGGGTATAGTCCCGGATGAGCCCATTGCAGCAGGCAGAGATCACCATGCCGCCGCCCAGCATCACGATGCCCGCCGCCAGCACGAACCACTGGCTCCGGGCGAAGTACATCAGCACCAGCCCCGCAAAGCCCACGATCCCCGCCGGGATCAGACAGCGGAGCTTCCCCAGCCGGTCAATGGGCCGCCCGGCCAGCACCGACAGCACAGAGCTGACGATCAGCACCCCGGCCAGCAGGAACGTGTAGTCCGTGATGCCCAAAAACCGCTGGATATAAATAATGAGATACGGCATATACACCTGCTGGCTCATGCAGTACACCCCCAGCGCCGTCAGGGACAGATACAGCCGCGGGTTGTCCCGGACAACGGCGGGACGGAAGCCGTACAGAATGTTGGAGAATGTGGTCCCCTGGCCCCGGGGCAGGTCCGGCTCCCGGATGAAAAAGAAGCCCAGCACGCCGCCCAGCCCCGTGACGCCGCCTACGATCAGGAAGAACAGCCGCCAGCTTCCCGCCTGGGTCAGGCCGTCCAGAGCGCCGAACACTACCAGCATAGCCACAAGCGGCATGATGGCCAGCACCGTCTCCACCCGGCCCCGGTTTTCCGGCACGGTGACGTCGGTGACCCAGGCGTTGAAGGCTGCGTCGTTGGCGGTGGACCCGAAGAAGGTCATAACGCAGTCCAGCACCACCACCAGCACCGCCGCGCTGTGGGCGGCAGCGGCCACGGGGCTGCTTTTGATCAGTGCAAAGGCCCCGATGCTGACGCCCCACAGCAGATAGCCCGCCACGATAAAGGCCTTCCGCCGCCCCAGCCGGTCGCTGAGGGCCCCCATCACCAGGGTGGTGACGGTGGCGGTGACGGCGCTCCAGGCCACCATGGCCGCGATCATGGACGTGTCCCCGGAGATGGTGTTGTACAGGAACACATTAAAGTACATGTTCTCAATGACCCAGGCGATCTGACCCACCAGACCGAAGGTCAGCAGCGCCGCCCAGGTGCGGCCGCCCAGCTTTGCTTTCATATCACCGCTCCTCCTCGTGAAGATTCCACCCGTACAGGGGATACCGCTGGAGACTGCCGAACAGCTTCTGCTTGATATCCGGATACCGGCCCTCCAGCCCGGCGATGAGCTCCTTCACCTCCTGACGGCGGCTGTGGCCGTTGGCGGGGCAGGGATTGTGCACCACCGGCAGCCGGAGCCGCTGAGCCGCCCGGCGGATGTCGTCCTCCCGGCAGTACAGCAGGGGACGGATCTGGGTAATGCCGGTGCGGTCCAGGTAGGTCACCGGCTGGAAGCAGCCGATGCGCCCCTCGAACAGCAGGTTCATCAGCAGCGTCTCGATGGCGTCGTCATAGTGATGGCCCAGGGCGATCTTCCGGATGCCCAGGTCCGTAAGGGCCGTGTTCAGGCTGCCCCGCCGCAGCTTGGCGCACAGGGAGCAGGGGTTCTTCTCCTTCCGCTCATTGAACACAATGTCGTATACCGGCACCTGGATGCGGGTATAGGGCACGTCCAGCTGCCGGCACAGGTCCGCCACGGCATCGAAGCACATACCCGGGGTGCCGGTCTCCAGGGTGATGGCGTGAACGGTGAAGGGAATGGGATAAAAGGCCCGCAGCCGGGCCAGCGCGGTCAGCGTCACCAGGCTGTCCTTGCCGCCGGATACGCCCACGGCCACCGTGTCCCCCGCGTCGATCATGCGGTAATCCTCCACGCACCGGCGCACCTGTCCCAAAAGCTTCTGCATGTGACATCCCTCCCAGGGTCGGAAAATAAAATTGCCATTTGAGAAAATAAGAGCTATTCAGAGAAAACAAGAGAAAATGCCAGATGTTTTTATCATAAATTAAAATGCTGTTGACAATCTCCCCGGGATATGCTATAAATATCCTTGCGCGTTCGGCGCGTTTCTCTCCCTCATCATAGCAAGGGAGCCTGAAAAAGTAAAGCAATACATTCTATAAATTGGAGGAAAAACACCATGTCCACTTATATGGCAAACAAGGCCACCATTGAGCGCAAGTGGTACGTCGTTGATGCCGCCGGCAAGCCCCTGGGCAAGACCGCCGTCATCGTGGCCGACCTGCTGCGCGGCAAGGGCAAGCCCACCTACACCCCCCATGCCGACTGCGGCGATAACGTCATCGTCATCAACGCCGGCAAGGCCACTCTGTCCGGCAACAAGATGGAGCAGAAGTATTACCGCACCCACTCCGGCTGGATCGGCGGCCTGAAGGAGACCAAGTATCGCCTGCTGATGCAGGACAAGCCTGAGCTGGCCATGCGCGTGGCCGTCCGCGGTATGATGCCCCGCAACACCGTTACCAAGGATTCCCTGAAGCGCCTGCACATCTATGCCGGCGAGCAGCACATCCACGAGGCTCAGAAGCCCGAGCTGGTCAAGTAAGGAGGAAAAGAAACATGTATCAGTCCAAGAATCCCTATCTGTACGGCACCGGCCGTCGTAAGTCCTCCGTGGCCCGTGTGCACCTGTTCCCCAACGGCACCGGCTCCATCACCATCAACGGCCGCGACATCGACGATTACTTCGGTCTGGAGACCCTGAAGATGGTGGTCCGTCAGCCCCTGAACGCCACCGATACTCTGGGCAAGGTGGACATCGTTGCCACCGTAGAGGGTGGCGGCGTTTCCGGCCAGGCCGGCGCTCTGCGCCATGGCATCAGCCGCGCCCTGCTGCTGGTGAACCCCGAGTTCCGTCCCATTCTGAAGAAGGCCGGCTTCCTGACCCGCGATCCTCGTATGAAGGAGCGCAAGAAGTACGGCCTCAAAGCCGCTCGTCGCGCACCTCAGTTCAGCAAGCGCTGATCGAGACTTCAAAATGCCCAAAAACCCTGGAAACTCAACGGTTTCCGGGGTTTTTCTTTTTTGATTCTGCTGTTTCCTTTTGAGGAAATTTGATGCTCTCTATCCCGTTTTTAATGGGTTAACCATAGGGGAAAACCGAGTTTGGAGCGATGAATGGGTTAAAAAATAGGGGAAAATCCCCCTCCATTCCGAGCCCTGCGAGGCACATCTATAGAGGCAATTTATCCCTCCCGGCATCTTTGTTTTGCTTTGAATTCTTTTGGCGAAGTTTATTCCCGTTTATACCATATACGGATGGTTGAGGCCCAGTTACCCATTGCGGTAGCTGGGCCTTTTTTGTTTTCAGATATTCCAATGATGAATGCTCGAAGGATGAGCCCGTGAAAAAATTTTTTAGAAATTTCTCAGGAGACTTAATTTTTGTCCTTTCCCGTGATCTACCACTTGAGGGGCAAAAATCTCTCACCTGTTCCTTGACAATCGAATACACATTCAACAGGTACATTCCTGATCGGGGGCGAAGGCCCCAGCCGGATGAAGGTGCGCCACGAACTTCCTGCCCACAGGGGTTATCACGGAAAGCAAGGTTGGTAGCGATTCCGAACCATTCTGAAATATCCGCTTGCTACGGATAAGGCGATGAAACGATTCAGGGACAATGATACTTCCCTATGGGGCTGGCGGAGTACCCGGCAGAGGTGAGATTCCTATGAGTTCGGTCAGCAGCCGAACGCCTGTTGACTTCCTTTTCTGCATTTTGGGTTCGAGGAAAAATGAAATGCAGCGACGAAAGCCCCAAAGGATGCTTTGAGGCTTTCGTGGATCAGAAATGATTCAAATTCAGAGAAAGGAGGAAAACCCCATGGAAAACTGTAAGGTGATCGCCATCACGAATCAGAAGGGCGGCGTCGGCAAAACAACGACCGCAGTCAATCTCGGCGTGGGACTTGCAAGCTCCGGGAAACGGGTCCTGCTGGTAGATGCTGATCCGCAGGGCAGCTTAACGGTGAGCCTCGGCATAAAGAACCCAGACGAGCTGGATGTATCGCTGTCTTCCCTTATGCAGTCGGTCATTGATGATGAGCCGCTTGCAGAGGGTGCAATTATCCGGCACCAGGAGGGTGTGGATTTGCTCCCCTCGAACATTGAGCTCTCCGGTATGGAAACGGGCCTGTTCAATGTCATGAGCCGCGAGTATGTTCTGAAGAACGCCATCGACGGCATGAGAAAGAGCTACGACTATATTCTGATTGACTGTATGCCCTCGCTGGGTATGATGACGGTCAATGCGCTGGTTGCGGCAGACAGTGTGATTATCCCGTCTCAGCCGAACTTCCTGTCAACCAAAGGTCTTAACCTGCTTCTGCGCTCCATTTCAAAGATCAAGCGGCAGATCAATCCGAGGCTGAAGATTGACGGCATTTTGCTGACAATGGTGGATAACCGCACCAACAACGCCAAGGCGATTATTTCCTCGCTTCGTTCCACCGTGGGAGAGAACATCCGCGTGTTCCGTTCCGAAATTCCATTTTCGGTAAGAGCTGCGGAGTGCAGTCTTTCCGGAGAAAGCATCTTCTCTCACGACAGGAACGGCAAGGTCGCAGCAGCGTATGAGGCACTCACAAAGGAGGTGACAGATCTTGAAGAGCGTGCAAAAAATCGATCTGGGCCTGACTGGGTACGATGAGCTTTTCATGAATGACGCGGAGCGAAAGGAAAACAAGCTCCCGCGCATTTATGACATTCCCCTCTCGGAGATCGACGATTTCCCCGATCACCCCTTCAAGGTGAAGCTGGATGAGGACATGGATCAGCTTGTCCAGAGCATCAAGGAGCGCGGGATCATCACACCTGTCACGCTCCGACCGAAGGAAGACGGGCGGTACGAGATCGTATCGGGGCATCGCAGAAAGAAAGCCTGCGAGCTTGCCGGGTTCGATACCGTGAAGGCCGAGGTGCGGGAGATGACCCGTGATGAGGCCATCATTCTAATGGTGGAATCGAACCTGCAGCGCTCTGTGATATTGCCGAGTGAAAAAGCTTTTTCGTACAAGATGAGGCTGGAAGCTATGAACCGACAGGGACAGCGCAGTGATTTAACTTCGACACCAGTGGTGTCAAAGTCCCGGTCTAACGAAGAATTGGGCAGTGAGCACGGTGAAAGCCGCGAACAGGTGCGGCGCTATATTCGTCTTACAGAGCTCATTCCGGAGCTTCTGGATTTGGTTGACGAGGGACGCATTGCATTCAGACCGGCGGTGGAACTCTCTTACCTGCAAAAAGAGGAACAGAGTGCCCTGCTGGAGCAAATCGCCTACGCAGATGCCACGCCGTCCCTCGCCCAAGCCATTAAGCTGAAGCGGTTCTCTCAGGACGGAAAGCTGAACAACGAGGTCATCGAGTCGATTATGAGCGAGGAAAAGCCGAACCAAAGGGAGAAGATCAACATCAAGTACGCTGAGGCCAGAAGATTTATCCCCGCCAGCATTCCCTACGAAAAAACCGGTGAGTATATTCTAAAAGCGCTGGAATATTATCACCGGTATCAGGAACGGCAGAAAAGTCGGAATGACGCAAGATAGGTTCTTCGCCAAGGGAGCAGTCTACCCTTTTGACGCTGCGTCAGCGCCGTTCCCCCTCTCACACTCTCCCCCTCATTTACCGGCAATACCAGCTCAAAAGGAAAATATACAGGCGGCACAATTGAAGAAAACCAAGTGCATTCGTACAATATGAGAAAAACAGTCATTGGAGGTCATCCCATGAAAAAACTTCTTATATTGTGCGTACTTTTGCTTGCCGCATTGCTTTCCGGATGTGCCGCAGAGCCATTGCAAGGGCAAACGGCAGGAAACACACCGAAAGCTCCAACGCCACAGGAAAGAACGCCTGCTTCCTTTGAGCCGGTATCCACAGGACCAAATGCTCCCACAGAAGCCATCGATCCCGCAGATTCCATGCCGAATGAGGACAAGCACGAAAGCGGCCCTGCTATTTCTTCTGAGCCGGTAAGCGCACCCACGGAATCGAATGCGCCGACACCGGAGGAAGACCGGCAGGCACCCGTGCTTCCGGAGAAGCCGGAGAAAGCAGAAAGTCCGAAAGAGGAACCATCCGTTCCTGCGATAACCGAGCCGGAACCGACTCTGGAAACTGAACCCGCATTTGATATCGAGCACTGGATTTCCTACGCAAAAAGCACGGCGGTGAGCTTGGGACTGACCTTGGATAGCTCGGCAACCGATTGCTGGGACAATCCGATTTCCGCAGAACAGGGCTGCATCTATCTGGAGCGAGACATTAACTCGCGTTTGAAGCGATATGCCGAGGACAAGAGCATCACAGATGTCTGGATCTGGTACGAATGCGTCGGCACAGACAAGTATCTGATCTACATCGGGTACGCATAAAACTTTATATCACATTGAGAAGCGTCGTAGAAATACGGCGCTTTTTCATGCCAAAATTCAATTTCAGGAGGAATGAAACTAATATGAAGACAAGCATTTTCAGACGGGGAATATCGGGACTGCTTGCAGTCCTGATGACATTCACCGCGCTCATGGGCATCGGCACGACTACGGCCTTTGCTGCCTCGACTGCCGGAGAAACCGCTGAGTCCTATTCCGTAGGCTTCCCCAGAGACGGGGACGCCAATCTGGACTACAGCGGCACATGGGGCCATGATGAGCTTCACTACATGAACGGCTGGACCTCCGGCGAGGCAACCTGGATGACCACGCTGCACACCATCGGCTCCTTCGATGGACAGGCCTGCTACTGCATTGAGCCGGGCGTGCCCCGCTTGCTGGGCAAGACATATTCCCACCATGGCGAGGATTATTGGAAGAACTACCCGTCCGACTGCAACAGCACCATCGACGCTGACACCATCAAAACCCTGCTGGGCCGGATCATGCAGTACGGTTATCAGGGCAATCTTTCCACCTCGTGGAGATCGCAGAATGATGCGGATGCCGACAAACTGGCACATATGATGGCCACCCAGGCGTTAGTGTGGGAAACGGTCGTTGGAGAGCGGGATGCCAACTTCAACCATGTGGACCCCGGCAGTGCCGATGCAGTGAAATCCGTTTACCGTACCAGCCACCCGCTGTACAGCCGCTTTTCCGCTTATTATGACAGCATTGAGGACAGCGTGCAGAAGCATACCATCGTTCCCAGCTTCATGGCCAGAAGTACCGGCAAGGCACAGACTGTCGAGCTGAACTGGGACGGCAGCTGCTATTCGGCCACGCTGACAGATACCAACGGCGTCCTGGGCAATTACCGTTTCTCTGCTAACCAAACAGGTGTGTCCTTCTCTGTTCAGGGGAATGTGCTGACGATCTCAACTCAGAATGCGCCTACCGGCACGCTCCGTGTCACTGCCGAAAAGGAGGCTCTGCGTAAGGGTGTTGTGGTGTGGAGCGATGGGCACTATGGCCCAGACGGCACCATGCAGGATGTTGTTACCTACAGCGCTACGGTCAGCGACCCGGTCACAGCCTTTCTGAATCTGAAGGTCAGCTATGGCGGCGCTAAAATCATCAAGACCAGCGAGGACGGCAAGGTGGATGGCATTACCTTCACCATCACCGGCGAGGGCGTCAATCAGACCGTTACCACCGACCGGAACGGTGAAATTCGCATCGACAATCTGATGCCCGGCACCTATACCGTCACCGAGCAGAGCTATGACAAATACGAGCCCCAGGAAAGCCACCGTGTTACCGTGCTTGCCGGACAGACGGCGACGGTTTCCTTCAACAATGTACTCCGCCGCGGCGAGCTTACCGTGACCAAAACCTCCGATGACGGACTGAATCAGGGCGTGAAGTTCCACCTTTTTGGAACCTCTCTCAGTGGCCTGCCTGTCGATGATTACGCCGTCACCGATGAAAATGGTGTGGCGACTTTTAAGGATGTGCTTATCGGCACTGGCTACACGCTGGAGGAGATGGACACCGCCATTCGCTATGTGGTTCCCGACAGTCAGAGCGCCGCAGTGGAATGGAACAGTGTAACCAATAAGAGCGTTTCCAACATCCTCAAGAAATTCAATGTCACCGTCACTAAGAGTGACTGTGAGGTCGGAACGGCGCAGGGCGACGCTTCGCTTGCCGGTGCCGCCTACGGTATTTATAAGGGCGATCAGCTTGTGGATACCTACTACACCGACGAGAACGGCCAGTTCACCACCGGCTATTATGTCTGCGGCGACGACTGGACGATTCGTGAGATCAGCCCCTCCGAGGGTTATCTGCTGGACAGCACCGTTTATCCTGTCGGTGCAGAGGCGGCCAATTACACCGTTGAGCTGAACGCTGCGCCTGCTGTGGCTGTTGCCGAGCAGGTGCAGAAGGGCAATATCGCCATCATCAAGCACTCGGATAACGGCGATACGCAGATCGAAACTCCCGAGGAGGGTGCAGTATTCGCCGTCTATCTGAAATCTGCCGGCAGCTATGAGGCGGCAAAGGATACAGAGCGGGACTACCTGACCTGCGATGAAAACGGCTTTGCCCAAAGCAAGGACCTGCCCTACGGCGTGTATACCGTGCATCAGGTTTCCGGCTGGGAGGGACGTGAGCTGATGAGCGACTTTGATGTGTTCATTGCCAAGGACGGCGAGACCTATCGCTACCTCATCAACAACGCTAACTTTGAGTCCTTCATTAAGGTCATCAAGGTGGATGCGGAGACCGGCAATACCATTCCCTATGCGGGTGCGGGCTTCCAGCTCTTCCGTCCGGATGGCTCCAAGGTGGAAATGACCTTTACCTATCCGGAGGTTACCACCATCGACACCTTCTACACCAATGACGCCGGCATGCTCATCACGCCGGAGAAGCTGGAGTTTGGCAAGGGCTACTCCCTCAAGGAGGTCTCCGCTCCTTACGGCTATGTGCTCAGTCATGAGGCGGTCAAGTTCGATGTGACCGAAGAGAATTCCACCGAGGAAGGCGGTGTGACGGTCGTTGCGGTGAAGCTGGGCAACTACGCGCAGAAGGGCATCATCAAGATTTCCAAAACCGGTGAGGTGTTTGCCTCTGTTGCGGCGGCGGACGGGGTCTATCAGCCGGTCTATGCGGTGCAGGGCCTTGCGGGAGCGACCTATGAGATCAAGGCAACGGAGGACATCTACACCCCGGATGGTACGCTGCGCTGTAGTGCCGGCGAGGTGGTGGATACGGTGACCACAGGCGCAGACGGCACGGCGGAGAGCAAGCCGCTGTATCTGGGAAAATACGGAATCACCGAGATGAAAGCCCCCGATGGCATGGTCGTAAACAAGGACGCCCATACTGCAGAACTTGTCTACGCCGGCCAGGAAATTGAGATCACCGAAACCGCAGCCAACTTCTGCAACGACAGACAGAAGGCACGGATTTCTCTTTCCAAGGTGCTGGAGCAGAATAAACAGTTCGGCATCGGCATGAATAACGAGCTTTCCGCCGTGACCTTCGGCTTCTATGCCGCCGAGGAGCTTACCGCAGCAGACGGCTCCGTCATTCCGGCAGACGGACTGATTGAGATTCTGTCCCTTGACGAAAACGGGAAAGCCGTGCTCAAGAGCGATGTTCCCTTCGGCAGCTACTATGTCAAGGAAATCAGCACCGACAGCCACTATATGCTCTCTGATGAGAAGTACCCTGTGACCTTAGCCTATGCCGGTCAGGAAATCCCCGTTGTGGAGCTTGCCGTCAATGACGGAAAGAGCATTACCAACGAGATGATCTACGGAGAGATCCATGGCATGAAGAAGGATGAGGACGGCAAGGCGCTGGCCGGGGCTACCATCGGCCTGTTCCTCACAGACGGCACAGAGCCTATTATGACCACTGTTTCCGCAGAGGACGGCAGCTTCTCCTTTACAGGTATCCCCTATGGCGAGTATGTGGTCCGTGAAATCGCCGCGCCGGAGGGCTATGTGATGGATGAGACGCCTTATACCGTGAAGGTAGATCAGAACGGCGCTGTGGTCGAGATCGAGATCACCAACAAGCTCATTCGCGGCAGCGTTCAGCTGACCAAGGTGGATAAAAACTATCCCGACCACCATCTGAGCGGTGCGATCTTTGAGGTATACCGTGACGGAAAGCTCGTGGGCCAGATGGAGGAGCTGTCCGACGGCGTCTACAAGCTGGACAATCTGCCCTACGGCGATTACACGCTGAAGGAAACCGAGGCCCCCAAGGGCTTCTTCCTTGATGAGAAAACCTATAGCTTCTCCATTAAGGAAGATGGTAAAACCGTCGTCGTGGAAAATGAGGCCGGAAAGGGCTTTGTCAACCAGGCACAGACCGGAGGCATCCGAATTGAAAAGACTTCGGAGGATGGCGTACTGAAGGGCTTCACCTTCCGCGTGGAGGGCACGGATATCACCGGCAATGCCTTCAGCAAGGACTTTGTGACCGACGAAAAGGGGCAGATCCACATTGATGGCCTGCGCATCGGCGATTATGTGATCTCCGAGGTGTCCAACAAAGCCAACGAGAAGTATGAGCTTCCCGCAAATGTCACCGTAACCGTTCACGAAGGAAAGACGGTCGTTGCCAAGTTCCATAACAAGCTCAAGCCTGTTACGGATATCCCCAAGACCGGAGATACCACTAATATGCCTCTTTGGGCAGCACTTGCCGGTATCTCCGCAGTCGGCACAGGTGCGGCGGCCTTCTTTACCTTCCGCAAAAAGAAGGAGGTAGGCAAGCATGAGCGTTAAGGTTATCATCGGCATCGGCCTTGTGGTGTTTATCATCGCAGGGCTGATCGTTCTTCGCCTGAAGAACAGAAAGTAAAACGGCAAGGGGCGGCATCTTTTTACAGATGCCGCCCCGCTTATAAAAGGAGACGCTATGGAAGAGACAAGAAAAATCGGAGATTACTCCGTAAAGTATTCCATGTATATCGGGCACAAGGATATTGCTCTGGGCGAGAATCCCAACGCCGACAAGGATGAACGGTATATGTGCTGCTTCGTAGAGACCAACGCCATTTTCGAGCGCTATTCCGGGGTGCTGGTCAGCGACGATTTTGCGGAGATTGCAAAGGTGTTCGGACAGCGCGTAGCAGACGCAGCCGAGGAGATTATTCAGGAAAACGAAAGAGCCTGTCAGGAGGTCGGCATGAATGAGGAACTCACAACAAATAGTTGTAAGCCCATTTCCTATGAGGATTCCATCGAGAACAAGGTGGTTGTCGTCAAGGGCAGCATTCTCCGGCCTGAGTTCCGCCACGCCAATCACCAGCTTATGCTGTGTACCGGCGGCTTCGGCGCGCAGGCCAATGCGCGAGGCCGTACCTGCTGCTGCATTTCTCTGTTCGACGGGAGAAAGACCTCCTTTTACCGCACGGATTTTCTCGGCGTCATGGATGAAAAGAAGCTTCCCGAATGGGCGCAGAAGGGTTTGGAGAAAGCAAAAGAGATGCACGCGCAGGAAAAGAAGCCGGCTAAAGAAAGAGGTGACGCAAGATGATCGAGTATGAAAAAAGAGCAATGATCGAGGCGGAGGACAAATATACCTTTCGTCAGAGCACGCAAATTTCCATGCAAACCGGACTGATCGGCCACCTCCAGGCAGACATGGATACAGACGGCAACGGCTTTTTCAGCAGCTGGTTTGATTTCCGGGAGGAGCTGAAAATCGACGAGTTTAAGGCGGAGTTTGACGAGGTAATCAACTCTCTGCGTGAGGAAGGCGACATTCTTCATAACCGCAGGGCGCTTGCCAAGTACTGCTATTGCACACCCCAAAGCCGTATGCAGGAGGAACCGGGCTACTATGGCGTTCGTGTGGATACCGAAAAATATGCCTATCTTCTGCGCCTGAACCCGGACAGAGGCGAATACAACCTGTACTGCTATTGCTATCGCCGGGATTGGCTCGATCAGCACCTGAAGGACGCAGAGAAAGGAATCCGTTTTATTGACAGCCATTACAAGGAGCTGTTTCGCATTCCGGATGGCGGCAAGGTGAAAATCCACTATTCGTGGAATGAAGACCAGATTCGCACCTGCCGGTATATCGACGATTACCATGTGGAGATCGGGAGCAACCTCTATCACATTTGCGAGTTTGCCGAGCGCATGGAATACGGCGGCCATACCTGCGAGCCGATTCGGGACAACCTGCCCGAGCAGTGCTACAGCGTCCTTTCCGGTAGCGACGAAATCATTATCATCAAGCGCGGCGAAAAGGGCTACTTCAAGACGGACATTCCCGTTACCGACAAGGACGAAGCCCGGAGCATCGCGAATGAGTATAATGCAAAGCTCGGCGTCAGCCGAGCGCAGGAAGAAGCGATGAAGGCCGGCTCTATGTTCGGCTTTCAGGTGCCCGCCGCAGACCCGAGAAATTATGACGCAGACGGAAAGCCCGTGATGCCGAAGGACAGAGGTGATGCACGATGAGTAAGGACGATTATCGCATCTGGTCCAATGCTGACCTTGACTATGAGGAGTGGAAAGATTGGATGGAGGAAGAATATCCGACGCTTTCCGAGGACGAGCGCGTCGCCATGATGTATGAGGAAAATGGGCATTATCTTGAGGACGAACGCCTGAATTTGGACATTCAGCTTTCTCAGCCCATTCTGGTTGTTGCCGATTTGGGGCTTTGGAATGGCAGGCGCACGGGATACAAAGAAATTCCCAGCGGCAATATCCGTGACTGCCTTTACTCTGATTACGACTACACCACATGGTATGTGGACCGAAACGGAGACTTCCGGTGCGATGACACCCACCATGACGGCACAAACCATTATCTCTATCGGGTATATAAGGACAATGTTTCCCAGGCGCAGAAAGACCGGCTCAAAGAAAAAATCTACAACGGCACAGCCACCAGAGCAGATATCGTCCGTGTCACCCGCAGACTTGGAGATGAAATCGGAAAGGTGTACGGCTGGAGCTTTCCTACCCGACAGAGAGAACGAGGTGAGGCACGATGAACCACGCACTGCCGAGCGAAAGTTATATTGCCAGACTGGACTATTTGGCTTTCAACGGAAAAGTATGCAGCAGCGTTGCGTACAGCGACGAGCAGCGCTTCCTGGAAGACCTGAAGGAGTCGCTCTATCACGGAGAGCCGCTGTGCGTCGTTCTCTACCGAGACCGGAACGGCAAGACGATTTCCCGTGCGTTTCTGAACGACCTGGATACACTGCCCAAGGGGCTTTTCATAGAGGACGATCCCCATAGAAAGCCTCCGGCAATGCACCCAAAGAAAAAAGACCACGAACCTGCGAGATAAGGAGAAGCTATGGATAAGAAGAAAGCCATCTGCGAATATCTCCGCAAAAATCATATTGGCAAAGAAAATGCCATCCACAGCAAGGAGCTTGAAAAGCTGTTTCTGCTTGACGGACGAAATATTCGCCGCAAGATCAGTGCCTTGCGGCAGGATGGCTTTCCTATTTGCAGCGATGAAACGGGCTACTATTACGCAGATAACCAGAAAGAGATCAATACCACCGTCTGCCGGCTGAATGAGCTTGTGACGAAGGTGTCCAACGCCAGAACCGGGCTTTTATTTGCATCGATCCTCGGAGAGAATGCGCAGACCGTTGAGGTCACGATCAAAGTAAGATAAGGAGGGAGTTCCCATGCCGAGCAAATACAGAATCATTTTGGAGATGGCGTCCCAGACTGCCAGGGATATCGCCTCCAATGCCGACCGATATACCGATTTTCTGATTACAGCGGCAAACAACTACAAGTACAGCTTTAAGGAGCAGCTGCTCATCCATGCACAGAAGCCAGATGCAACGGCGTGTGCGGAAATCGACACATGGAATAAACTCGGCAGATGGGTAAACAAGGGCACGAAAGGCATCGCGCTGCTGATCGACAGAGATGTTCCCTACAAGCTGAGACATGTCTTTGATATCTCCGACACCAACAGCCGTGCCGGAAGGAACATCATTCTTTGGCAGATGAAGCCGGAGTACGAATATGCGGTATCGGAAAGCCTTCAGGCCAGCTTCGGCGATGTGGAGGAGCCGCGAGATTTCCCGCACCTTCTCATAGATATTTCCGGTTATGCCGTGGAGGATAATCTTTCAGATTATCTCATGGAACTGAACGCTGTCAAAGCCGGCAGCTTTCTGGAGGAGCTGGACGACACAAGCCTTGAAGCGTGGCTGAAAACCACGCTGAAAAGCAGCGTCGCTTTTATGGCGCTCTCCCGTGCAGGGTATGAGCCGAGGCAGTATTTTGACCGGGAGGATTTCAGCCACCTCTTTGACTTCAGCACCCTGGAGGTTATCTCCGTGCTCGGTGCCGCAGTCAGCGATATTTCTGAGATGGTCATCCGGGAAATGGGCGAAACCGTCAAGGAGATGGAGAAGGAGGAAAAGCGGAAGATTCGCACATTTGCGCAGACCGGTTCTTCTGCGTATCATAAGAACCGAACAGAAAACAAGGAAAGGAGCAACGAACATGGAACTGACCTATACGATGCAGGGGGACTATCTGATTCCCGATCTGACCGTGCCGGAGAGCCCGAAGCTTGGGAAGTATGGAATGCTGCGGCGGACATTCCTCCGCGAGCACCGGGATGGGATCTACACCGGGATGCTGCTGAACGGAACACTGAACAGTCATCTGGAGGAAGTGGACCGGCAAGCCAACGAGATGATGGAACGCCTGACCCGACAGATGGCAGAGAAGCAGGGCGTGACGGAGCGCCTGAAAGCGGAAGATCAGATGAAATGGGTGCAGATGATGAATTCCATTCGTCACTCGGCGGAGGAAGTGATTCTGAACGACCTGATCTACGCGTAACGCTCCCCACAGTTGAACAGCAGCAGGAAAACATCGCAGAAGCGGAGGAAGAAAAATCCTCCGCTTTTTCTATTTCTCAGGAGGACATCGACGCCATTCTGACACGGGGCAGCGGCATCCATCAGGGCAAATTCCGCATCTATGAGCAGTTTCTCAAACAGGATTCTTCTGAGAACAATATTGCCTTTTTGAAAAACGAATACGGCATCGGCGGCGCGTATCCTGCCGTTTCCGGCAGAAATCTCGATGAAAGCCACGACGCCAAGGGAATCAAAATCAGCAGAGGCAGAATCTCTCAGCCCGATGCAGAAATGCTTTTGCGGTGGAATAAGGTCGAGAAGCGGATCGGGGAGCTGATCCGAGCCGACCGCTATCTGAGCCAAGCAGAAAAGGACAACTATCCTGCCTACCGGGAGCAGGCAGAAGCTCGGAGAAAACGAGGCGAAATCTCTGAGGAGTTCCGGTCGATTATCTATGATTACAATGACTTTGTGACGCAGCTTGGTGAGGAAAGCAAAGCATTGAATCTGAACTATCTCTCAAGCTGCTGGAGTGCGTTCAGCGTGGGCGATAAGAAAATGCACGCCCGTACAGCGGAGGGTGACTTCATCCTCCCTATGATGCGCGAAGCAATGAATACGATCATTGCGGACAACACCCACCTGACCGCACGGTGCGAAGCCATGCTGGAAGCGTTGAACAGCGATGTGGCAAAGGCCCTTGAGCCGACCTTTGATGAGCTGAACCCTCCTCCGGAGCCCCGGAAGGAATACCGCTATCATCTCGGCGATGCAGTCTATATCGGCACACAGGAATACGAGCTACTGTCTTTTGACGAGAAGAAGGTCGTCCTCTTTGATACGCAGTTCCCGCTGTTTAACAAGGAGCTGACTCGTGAAGAGTTCGATAACCGGCTCAAAGAAAATCCGCTGAATGACAGGCTGCTGCAAGTCGTGGAAGAACTCCCTGTCGCAGACAATACGAAGGCGAGAATATCCCTTGACACCGGCAGTAACAAGGTTCACTGGATTTACTTCAATCCCGATGCAGATGCAGGTGGACAGTATGTTTCCGGTGATCTTGTTTTCTCTGTTTTTGAAGAGCTTGTCGAGCAGTATGACATTGCCAACCATCCGGAAAACGCCGCCGACTTCCGAAATGACCTTGAAGAAATGTCGGATCAGTTCCTTGCGGACATCAATACTCCGTTCTTCATGGAAGCTGAAAATGACTATGAGATGGACAGCGACTATGTCGAGTTCACACCGGAAAACCTCCTGAAGATTCACGAGGATATTCTATCTTTAGAGGCAGACCGGGAAGCAGCGCGAGAGACTGACCGATATGAGGCGGAGTTTGGTGCGGACGGCACACGGGTATTCAGAGAAACGGAAGATTTGGCAGAAGACGATTCCGAAATCGAGAGCCTAACGGACGAAGAATTGGATGCTCTGCCCATCAGCACAGTCAAAGACGGCGAGGTTGTGACCTATTCCAATGCGGAGGCCTTGCTGGATGACCAAGAAGAAGCGCTCGCTCCGCCTCCGCAGGTGAAAAAGCCTTCCAGGGTCGTGCCTCATGTGCTGCACCAGGAGATCAACACCGAGTACCGAACTAACTTCCAAATCGAGAGCGATGATATCGGCGTGGGCACGCCGCTGGAACGGTTCTATCACAATATCCGTGCCATTCAGCTTCTGAATAAGCTGGATGCGGAAAGCCGGTTGGCGACACCCACCGAGCAGCGCATACTTGCCGACTATGTGGGCTGGGGCGGTCTCTCTGAGTTTTTCAAAGAGGACAATCCCCATTATACCGAGCTGAAGAATGTGCTTTCCGATGAGGAATATGCGTCGGCAAGAGAATCCACGTTGACGGCCTTCTATACGCCGCCCGTGGTGATCAAGGCGGTGTACAGTGCCTTGGAGAATATGCACTTTCAGACCGGCAATGTGCTGGAGCCCTCCTGCGGCATCGGCAACTTTATGGGGCTTGTTCCCGAAAGCATGAATGACGCGAAGTTCTACGGCGTGGAGCTGGACAGTATTTCCGGGCGGATCGCCCAGCAGCTGTATCAGAAAAACAGCATCGCGGTGCAAGGCTTCGAGAATACAAACCTTCCCGACAGCTTCTTTGACGCTGCAATCGGCAATGTCCCATTCGGGCAGTTCAAGGTGCCGGACAAGCGCTATGATAAGCACAACTTCCTCATTCACGATTATTTCTTCGCCCGCACCTTGGATAAGGTGAGACCCGGCGGCGTGATCGCCTTCATTACCTCAAAGGGTACGATGGATAAGGAAAACCCCAATGTCCGAAAGTATATTGCCCAGAGAGCTGACCTGCTCGGCGCTATCCGGCTGCCGAATGATACCTTCAAGGCCGCTGCCGGCACAGAGGTCACATCGGACATTATCTTCCTCCAAAAGCGTGACCGATTGGTGGATATTGAGCCCGATTGGGTGCATCTGGCCACCGACGCCAATGGCATCCGGATGAACGCCTATTTTGTGGACAACCCTGAAATGGTGTTGGGCGACATGCAGATGGTCAGCGGGCCTCACGGCATGGAGTCCGCCTGTATTGCTTATGAAAATGCAGAGCTTGGGGACCTCTTGCGGGATGCCATCCAGAACATTCATGCCGAGATTACCGAATTTGAAATCGACGATCTTGAAGCGGAGGATGAGGACCTTTCTATTCCCGCTGACCCTGATGTGCGCAATTTCAGCTTCACGGTGGTGGACGGTAAAATCTATTACCGTGAAAACAGCCGCATGAACCCCGTGGATGTTTCCGCGACTGCCGAAAGTCGCATCAAAGGCATGATTGCCATCCGTGATTGTGTCCGAACGCTGATTGAGTACCAGACGGAGGACTATCCCGATGCCGATATCAAGGCAGAGCAGGAAAAACTCAATCGGCTCTATGACGACTTTAGCAAAAAATATGGGCTTATCAGCGCAAGAGCCAACAATTCGGCTTTCAATTCCGACAGCTCCTACTGCCTGCTTGCCTCGCTGGAGGTGCTGGATGATGAGGGCAACTTCCTCCGCAAGGCAGATATGTTCTCCAAACGAACCATCAAGCAGAAGGTAACGGTGCAGTCGGTTGACACGGCTTCCGAGGCCTATGCTCTGTCCCTTGCAGAAAAAGCAAGAATCGATATGCCGTATATGTCGCAGCTCACCGGCAAAACCGAGCAGGAGCTGTTTGAGGATTTGAAGGGTGTGATTTTCCTCAACCCCATGCACATAAGCGAAGAGGACGGCAAGCCGAAGTATCTCCCTGCCGATGAATATCTCTCCGGCAATGTCCGCGAGAAGCTCCGTTGGGCAAAGCAGAGTGCGGAGCTCTACCCCGAGGATTACGGTGAGAATGTCCGGGCCCTTGAGGCGGTGCAGCCGGTTGACCTGACGGCAAGTGAGATTTCCGTGAGGCTGGGCGCAACATGGCTGCCTCCGGAAATCATTGAGGAGTTCATGTTTGAGCTGTTCAGCACCCCGCGCTACTGCCAATGGAATATCCATGTTCACTACGCGCAATACACCGGTGAATGGAATGTGGAGGGGAAATCCTATGACCGCAGCAATGTGAAAGCTCACAACACCTACGGCACCGGCAGAGTCAACGGCTATAAGATCATGGAGGAAACCCTGAACCTCCGAGATGTAAGAATCTTTGACTACATCGAGGACGGAAACGGCAGAAAAACGGCTGTGCTCAACAAGAAAGAAACCGCCATCGCACAGGGCAAGCAGGAGCTTATTAAGCAGGCCTTTGCAGACTGGATATGGAGCGATCCGGAACGCCGGGAGCAGCTAACCAAGCTGTATAACGAGAAGTTCAACAGCATTCGCCCCCGTGAGTATGACGGCAGACACCTGAATTTCGTGGGAATCAACCCGGAGATCACGCTGAGGCCGCATCAGGTCAATGCCATTGCCCATATCCTCTACGGCGGCAACACCCTGCTTGCCCATGTAGTGGGGGCCGGGAAGACCTTCGAGATGGTAGCGGCTGCACAGGAGAGCAAGCGGCTGGGCTTGTGTCAAAAAAGCCTGATTGTGGTCCCCAATCATCTGACGGAGCAATGGGCGAGCGAATACCTCCAGCTCTACCCCTCCGCCAATATTCTTGTCGCCACCAAGAAGGACTTCGAGGCCAAGAACCGCAAGAAGTTCTGCGGGCGCATTGCCACCGGCGACTACGATGCGGTCATCATTGGGCACAGCCAATTTGAAAAGATCCCCATGTCCCTGGAACGACAGCGTGCTATCCTGCAGCAACAGCTGGATGAAGTGCTGGACGGCATTTCTGAATTGAAGAAAAATCGTGGGGATAATTTCTCCATCAAGCAGCTGGAGCGAACCAAAAAAACGGTCAAGCAGAAGCTGGACAAGCTCAACGATCAGTCCCGCAAGGATGATGTTGTGACCTTTGAAGAGCTGGGCGTTGACCGTATCTTCATCGATGAGGCGCATTACTATAAAAATCTCGCCGCATTTACAAAAATGCGGAATGTGGGCAACATCAGCCAAACCGAGGCCATGAAGTCCAGCGACCTGTATATGAAGTGTCGGTATTTGGACGAGTTGACCGGCGGCAGAGGCGTTGTGTTTGCCACCGGCACGCCCATCTCCAATAGCATGGTCGAGATGTACACCATGCAGAAATATCTCCAGTACAGCGCACTTAAAAAGAACGACCTGCTCCACTTCGATGCATGGGCGTCTACCTTCGGCGAGACGGTGACGGCTATCGAGCTTTCTCCGGAGGGCTATACTTTAATAGGACGATAAAATTAACTGTCCTAAATTGAAAATACATAAGGAAGGAGGTTAAGAGAATGTCAAGGACTTCAAAGATTACAGCACTTTATGAGAGATTATCAAGAGATGATGACCTGAATGGCGAGAGTAATTCCATTACCAATCAGAAAAAATACCTCGAAGATTATGCCCGTAGAAATGGCTTTGAGAATATCCGCCATTTTACTGACGATGGTTTTTCGGGTGTAAATTTCAATCGCCCAGGCTTTCAGTCTTTGATAAAAGAAGTTGAAGCAGGCAATGTCGGAACATTGATTGTTAAGGATATGAGCCGATTAGGGCGAAACTATCTGCAAGTCGGATTTTATACGGAAATTCTGTTTCCGCAGAAAGATGTCCGTTTTCTTGCAATCAACAACAGCATTGACAGCAACAATGCTTCGGATAATGATTTTGCTCCGTTTTTGAATATTATGAACGAATTTTATGCCAAAGACACGAGCAATAAAATCAAGGCTGTATTTGATGCCCGAATGAAAGACGGAAAGCGTTGTAGCGGTTCAATCCCTTATGGATATAACCGATTGCCGAGCGATAAGCAGACGCTTGTTGTTGACCCTGTGGCTTCTGAGGTGGTAAAGCGTATCTTTCTGCTTGCCAATGAGGGCAAAAGTCCACGAGCCATAGCGGAAATACTGACCGAAGAAAAGGTTTTAATTCCTGCCGCATATGCAAAGGAATATCACCCAGAACAGTACAACGGGATTAAGTTTGCAGACCCTTATATTTGGGGCATATCTGCCATTAGAACGATTTTAAGCAGGCAGGAATATCTTGGACATACTGTTTTGAGAAAGTCGGTCAGCACCAATTTTAAATTGCATAAGAGAAAGACTACCGATGAAGATGAGCAGTATGTGTTTTATAACACCCACGAGCCTATCATATCGCAGGAACTTTGGGACAGCGTTCAGAAGCGAAAGAAACGAGTGAACAGAGCTGCGGCAAGAGGTACACATACCAACCGATTAAGCGGTTATCTGTACTGTGCCGACTGTGGCAGGAGAATGACTTTGCAAACGCATTATAGCAAGAAAGACGGTTCTGTTCAGTATTCTTACCGTTGCGGCGGGTATGCAAGCAGGGTTAATTCCTGTACTTCCCATACGATTAGTGCTGATAATGTTGAAGCCTTGATATTATCGGCAGTTAAACGCTTTTCAAGATTTGTTCTGAATGATGAAAAAGCCTTTGCTTTGGAACTGCAATCCCTTTGGAAAGATAAGCAAGAGGAAAAGCCGAAGCACAATCAATCGGAGTTGAAACGCTGTCAGAAACGCTATGACGAACTCTCTACGCTCATTCGTGGCTTGTATGAAAATCTTATATCGGGATTGCTACCCGAAAGACAATACAAGCAACTGATGAAGCAGTATGACGATGAACAGGCTGAATTGGAAGCGAAAATGGAAACGATGAAAAAGGAACTTTCTGAAGAAAAAGACAGCACTATGGATATTCAGCATTTTATATCGCTGATACGCAAGTACAAAAATCCTACGGAAGTTTCTGATTTGATGTTTACCGAACTCATTGACAAGATTGTGGTGTATGAAGCCGAGGGTGTGGGAAAAGCAAAGACACAAAAGGTTGATATTTACTTCAATTATGTCGGACAGGTCGATATTGCCTACACCGAGGAAGAACTTGCCGAGATAAAAGAGCAGGAAGAACAGGAAGAAAAGAAGCGATTGGAGAAACAGCGTCAGCGTGAAAAAGCCTATCGAGAGAAGCGAAAGGCAAAAAAACTTGCTGAAAACGGTGGCGAAATCGTCAAAACAAAGGTATGTCCTCATTGTGGGAAAGAGTTTACCCCTACAAGCAACCGACAGATTTTCTGTTCAAAGGATTGCTGCTATCAGGCAAGGCAGGATAAGACAAAAGCCGATAGAGAAGCGGAAAAAGGAAGTCATTATTATCGTCAGCGTGTATGTGCTGTGTGTGGCAGTACTTACTGGCCTACACACAGTCAGCAGAAATTCTGTTCCGAGGAATGTAAAAAGGTAAATCACAATAAGAAAACCTTGGAGTTTTACTACAAGAAGCAAAAGGAGAAAGAACTATGCAAAGATTTATTACAGACGAAAGAACAGGTATCCGATACGAACTCATCGGAGATTACTATTATCCCTGCCTGACAGTAGAGAAAAGTCCTCCCCTTTCAAAATATGGTCGATTGCGGCAACGATATTTGAGGGAACATAAGCGTGTGCTATATTTTAATCTGCTGACAAGCGGAAAGTTATATGAACACCTTGCCGAAAATGATACTTCGGCTCGTGATATGGCGGAATATCTGATAAAGGAAATGGCAAAGAAGCAGGGTGTAACGGAAGAACTGAAAGCAACGGATATGATGAGATGGATAGGATTGATGAATAACATTCGAACCTGTGCCGATGAGATTGTATTGAATGATATTGTGTATTCCTAACGGATACCAACCGAAGAAGAACTGCTGTCAAACCGATGGCAGTTTTTCTTTTTCGGCAAGTATTCAAGAAGTCATTAAGTCGTGAGTATAATCGAAGTGGTAGAAAAGTTACCTATTATATCGGTTGTAACTTTTTTATGAACTCTATTGACAAGAAAACTTGGCATGTGTATAATTAAAATATGCAAAGAAAACTTGGTATGGAGGTGTTTTGATGAAAAAGGACGAAATC
>ULWK01053767.1_pt1 | contig 31628 bp, 19 predicted proteins | sample 1960281 | NCBI WGS metagenome assembly ULWK01 (sample SAMEA4835810, study PRJEB28245) | human gut metagenome | biome: gut microbiome; material: fecal sample | place: Denmark | collected 2008 | reverse complement strand
GCCAGCGGGTACTTCACGCCGGTGTCCTGATCGGTAATGACGGCGAACGGGGTGACTTCGGAGCCAGTGCCAGCGGAGGTCGGGATGGCGATGAAGTACGCCTTTTCACCCATCTTCGGGAAGGTGTACACGCGCTTGCGGATATCCATGAAGCGCATTGCCATGTCGAGGAAGTCCACTTCCGGATGCTCGTACATGACCCACATAATCTTGCCGGCGTCCATTGCGGAACCGCCGCCGATGGCGATAATGCAGTCCGGCTGGAAGGAAGTCATCGCCTTGGCGCCTTCCTTTGCGCAGGCGAGAGACGGGTCGGGCGCAACATCGTAGAACGTGGTGTGGACGATGCCCAGCTCATCCAGCTTGTCGGTAATCGCCTTGGTGAAGCCGGATTTGAACAGGAACGCGTCGGTGACGATGAAGCAGCGCTTCTTGCCCATAACTGCCTTGAGTTCATTCAGGGCGACAGGCAGGCAGCCCTTCTTGAGGTAGACCTTTTCAGGCGCACGGAACCACAGCATATTCTCCCTCCGGATGGCAACAGTCTTGACATTCAGCAGGTGCTTGACGCCGACGTTCTCGGAGACGGAGTTGCCGCCCCAAGAGCCGCAGCCCAGCGTCAGCGACGGACGCAGCATGAAGTTGTACAGGTCGCCGATGCCGCCCTGAGAGGAAGGCGTGTTGACGAGAATACGGCAGGTCTTCATGCGCGAGGCGAAGCGGTCAATCAAATCCTTGCGGGTGACGGCGTTCAGGTAGATAGAAGAGGTGTGGCCGTAGCCGCCGTCAGCAATCAGGTGTTCCGCCTTGTCGAACGCATCGTCGATGTCCTTGGCGCGGTACATCGCCAGCACGGGAGAAAGCTTCTCATGCGCGAACTCTTCAGAAATATCCACGGATTCGACTTCACCAATCAGCACCTTGGCGGTTTCCGGCACGTCCACGCCCGCGAGCTTGGCAATGGTGTGCGCCTTCTGACCGACGATCTTGGCGTTCAGCGCGCCGTTGATGATGATGGTCTTGCGCACTTTGTCCAGTTCTTCGCCTTCGAGGAAGTACGCGCCGCGCTTGGCGAACTCCGCCTTCACCGCGTCGTAGATGCTGTCCAGTACGATGGTGGACTGCTCGGACGCGCAGATCATGCCGTTGTCGAACGTCTTGGAGTGCAGGATGGAGTTGACGGCCACCTTCACATCAGCGGATTCGTCGATAATCGCGGGCGTGTTGCCAGCGCCGACGCCCAACGCAGGCTTGCCGGAGGAGTACGCCGCCTTGACCATGCCGGGGCCGCCGGTGGCAAGGATGATGTCGGCTTCCTTCATCGCCATGTTGGTCAACTCCAGCGAGGGAACATCGACCCACGAGATGATGTCTTCGGGCGCGCCGGCAGCCACAGCGGCTTCCAGCACAACCTTCGCGGCGGCGATGGTGGACTTCTTCGCGCGCGGATGGGGAGAGATGATGATGCCGTTGCGGGTCTTGAGGCAAATCAGCGTCTTGAAAATGGCGGTAGATGTGGGGTTGGTGGTCGGGATGACCGCCGCGACAACGCCGATAGGTTCTGCAACCTTCATCATGCCGAATGCTTCGTCGCGCTCCAGCACGCCGACGGTCTGCGTGTCCTTGTAGGCGTTGTAGATGTATTCAGCGGCGTAGTGGTTCTTGATGACCTTATCTTCCACCACGCCCATGCCGGTTTCTTCCACCGCCATCTTCGCCAGCGGGATGCGCATGTTGTTCGCGGCGAGGGCAGCTGCCTTGAAAATCTTGTCCACCTGCTCCTGCGTGTAGGTCGCATAGACCTTCTGTGCCGCGCGGACGCGGGCGAGGGCCGCCTCGAAGCTCTCCACGTTATCGACGATCGGATACTCTTTCGCCATGATACTCTCTCCTTATGCTTCATCCGTCCTGCGGGGATGCGCCCGCGAACGGGGAATGTCGGTGTTTGTCGGGGTGACGAGAACAGTGTATCAGATTGTTAAGCTCTTGTCAAGTGGCTGACATGATTTTAACGATATTTTTTTCACAATTTAATACGTTTTCGGAACGGGATGAATGGAATGGCCAATAAATGGACGAAGGAGGCAAATACAAAAATCGCTGTACAACAAAAAAACAGCGGATGAATGTCAAATTTGCTGTTCTTGCTTGAAAATGTGCGGAAGATGCGGTATAATGGGGTGGAAAAGCAAAGGAAGGGGGAGGGACACTCGTGGACAATGAGGAGAAAAAGGAGGACGGGGCGACTTGTTGTCTGACGCTGCCCCTTAAATTGGAAAAATGGCAGTCCGACCATCTTGAAAAGCGTTTCGAGATTGCGCGGCAGCTGTATAATACGCTGGTTCATGCTGAACTAAAGAAGAAATGCCAAGTTGAAAGAATGCCTGAATACCAAGAAATCATGAAAATGATTGATACTGCCAGCAATCAGAAGGAAAAGTGGGCATTAGAAAAAAAGAGAAAAGCATTTTTGGAAGAAAACGGTTTTAGCAGAAATGCCTTTAAGGCTGATATGGAAAAATACTATAAGCACTTTAATGATAATATCGGCGCAAATGTAGCGTTGCATGGAATTACAGCACAGGTGTGGATTGCTTTTGATAAGGTGTTCGTTGACAACTATAAGCAGAAGGGAAAAGTACATTTCAAAAAGCCGGGTGAACTTTGTTCCGTGCAGGGCTATTCACAGAAGAAAAGCGGTGGAAAGGAGATTATGTTCCGAGAAGATAGAATTATATGGAATCAGCAAGGTAATCGTGACCGCAAGAAGGTAAAAAGAGAGTTTTTGCTGAAATTATCACCTGATAATCCTTACGAGGCCGAGATGTTGAAAAGGCATGTGAAATTTGTCCGCATCCTCCGCAAAGACGGCAAAACAAAGCCGCATTGGTATGCACAGCTTGTTTTGGAAGGAAAGCCGGCGGTGAAGCGCGACCCGGCAAGCGGTGCGCCGAAGCATCCTATCGGGCATGGTGTCGTTGGCATCGACATTGGCACGCGAACGCTGGCATACTCGACCGATAAGGAGGTTAATCTGCTGGAATTGGCTGACCGCGTGCAGAATATAGAGCAAGAAAAGCGGCGCTTGCAGCGCAAGATGGACAGAAGCCGACGCGCAATGAATCCGGAGAATTACAATTCGGATGGAACATTTAAGCGCGGCGTGAAGCTAACGCGGAACAAGTCCAAGCGATACAGACGGATTCAGCACCAGCTGGCAATGATTCAGCATCATCAGGCGGACATCCGAAAACAGCAGCATAACGAATTGGCAAATTATCTGCTGACGCTGGGTGATTGCTTCTTTGTGGAGAACATGAGTTACTGCGATTTAGTCCACAGAGCAAACAAAACGGAGATTTCCGAAAAGACTGGACGGTATAAACGCAAAAAGCGATTCGGAAAATCCATTGCCAACAAAGCACCTGCCATGCTGATTACGATGCTGAAACAGAAATGCCAGTCGCGCGGGCTGGAAGGGGTGAAAGAAGTTGATACGCATGTGCGCGCCAGCCAGTACAACCACCAGACAGATACCTGCATCGAAAAGGCACTTGAAAACCGCTGGAACGTTATGCCGGACGGCGAACGCATACAGCGCGATTTGTACTCGGCGTTTCTACTGCAGCATTGCAAGCAGGGATTGCCAGAATATAATAGGAAGGAATTAAAGAAAGAATTTGGTGAAGAACTTTACCGAGTATTTGACCGCGAGGCACTTCAACGTGACTATCCTCAATTTGTTGCGTATCATCACATGACGATTCAGCGGCTTTCAGAACTTCCGCATACGATTGCCAGCATGGGCATCAGGCGAAGCATCAGCTAACACAAGAATCAGGTGCGGTTCGCACCAGCAAAACCGGTCGATTGTCCGTCCGGGGCTGTCGCTAATGGCAACAAAGGTTGCCTTGACAGCAGAAGAGTTTCGGGAAAATAGTCAGCGCAGCATTGCTTTGTTCAATACTGAAAAGCTATCTACCAACTCAACACACGTTCTGAAAAGTGCATATTGCAATTCTGTGCATTTCTGCCGTTCCAATCTGCACGGGGCGTGTGGAGGCAAAGATTTCCAGCGATACGAGCAGCACCCCGCCGCCGTGGTTCCAATCTGCACGGGGCGTGTGGAGGCAAAGATCAGTTTCTTCCTGTCCTCGCCCAGCGTGGACGGTTCCAATCTGCACGGGGCGTGTGGAGGCAAAGGCACCGACATTAAGGACGCGGACTATATTGAAAGTCGTTCCAATCTGCACGGGGCGTGTGGAGGCAAAGCGAAGTCATACTCATTGTTTTTCTCCTTTCGGAGTTCCAATCTGCACGGGGCGTGTGGAGGCAAAGGCCGTATGTGTACATCAGCGGCAGCGCGCGGAACGTTGCAATCTGCACGGGGCGTGTGGAGGCAAAGGCAGGACTGTGGATGCCACAAGATGGCGTATTGCCGTTGCAATCTGCACGGGACGTGCAGAGAAACCGAACGTCATCATCCCTCCCCCGAAAAAAATCCGAGAAAATTTATGCAGACCTATTGCATTTTTATTCATCTTGCTGTATAATCCATCTTGTCCGGCAGACGGACACAAAAATGATGAAAATCAGGATGAAGATAAAGGAGTCGATTGTTATGGCGAAGATGCGCGTATTGCTGGCTTATTCCGGTGGTCTGGATACCTCGATTATCGTGCCGTGGTTGAAGGAAAATTATGACTGCGACGTGGTCTGCGTTGCGGGCGACGTCGGGCAGGGCGAAGAGCTGGAGCCCCTCCACGAGAAGGCGAAAAAGTGCGGCGCTGAAAAGCTGTACATCGAAGACCTGCGCAAGGAGTTTGTCGAGGACTTCATTTGGCCGACGCTCAAGGCGGGCGCGGTCTACGAGGGCAAGTACCTGCTGGGCACGTCCTTCGCACGGCCGCTGATTGCCAAGCGCCTCGTCGAAATCGCCCACAAGGAGAACTGCACTGCCATCTGCCACGGCTGCACCGGCAAGGGCAACGACCAAGTCCGCTTCGAGCTGACCATCAAGGCGTTTGACCCGAATATGCAGATTATCGCGCCGTGGCGCATCTGGGACATCAAGACCCGCGAGGAGGAAATTGACTACGCCGAAAAGCGCGGCATCCCCGTCCCGGTCAAGAAGGATCGCCCGTATTCGATGGACCGCAACATCTGGCACATCAGCCACGAGGGCGCGGATTTGGAAGATCCGTGGAACGAGCCGCCGGAAGACCTGCTGCTGACGATGGTCACGCCCGAAAAGGCGCCTGATCAGCCCGAATACGTCACGGTGGACTTCGAGAAGGGCGTGCCGGTCGCCATCAACGGCGAAAAGCTGGACGCGGTGGATTTGCTGACGAAGGCGAACGAAATCGCGGGTCGCAACGGTGTCGGCTGCGCGGATTTGGTGGAGAACCGTCTGGTGGGCATGAAGTCCCGCGGCGTGTACGAAACTCCCGGCGGAACGATGCTCTACGCCGCGCACGGCATCCTCGAATCCATCACGCTTGACCGCGCCACCAGCCACTACAAGGAGCTGGTCGCGAGCAAGTTCGCGGAGCTGGTGTACGACGGCATGTGGTACACGCCCCTGCGCGAGGCGCTCTCCGCGTTTGTGGACAGCACGCAGCAGGCGGTCAACGGCACGGTGAAGCTGAAGCTGTACAAGGGCAACTGCATCAACGCGGGCGTGAAGTCGCCGAACAGCCTGTACATGGAGGAAATCGCCACCTTCGGCGACAGCCACGACCTGTACAGCCACAAGGATTCTGCGGGCTTCATCAACCTGCTCGGTCTGCCGCTGAAGGTCAAGGCGATGGTGGAGCAGAAGAATAAGAAGTAATTTAAAGCAACACCGCACAACTCGGCGGCTGACCGCCTCATTTGTGTAAATGTGATAACTGTGGTGTCCAGCAAGTCCTGCACTGAATTCGGGAGTAGAGCCCCCAATAGTATAAACGCGCTCGTCGGAAGGTCGGCGGGCGCGTTTTCTGTGCGAATTTGAAATTTGGAGGGGGATTTGAGGCAGCTGATTTCAGAAAAACCGATTTTCTGAAAGGTGGTTACACGCCGACACGAAAGTCGTTGTGAAGATACACAACAATTTGGCATGATTTTGTTAGAAATGCCGGAAATATATAATTCTTCAAGAAAACACTTGACTTTTTTCGGGGGGGGGTAAAATGGAAGTAGAAAATCGCGAGGGAGGGGAGCTGTAGAAAGTGATGCAGATGATATAGGGATAAAACTGCGCAAAGGCACTAACAGAAAACGAAGCTCATTCAGGGAAAATGTGCAAAAACGATAAGGAGATGTGTATACGATGGCAATGATTAAATGTCCGGAATGTGGACGCGATATTTCTGATGCTGCAAGTGCTTGCCCCGGTTGCGGTGCACCTGTTCGCAAGGCGGGCTGTATGGTTCGATTTGAAAGGCCAAGTGCCATAATCTTGGGGACAGCAGTGAGCGGCATGGTATACGTTGATGGACAGTCAGTTGGCTCTGCAGCAACTGGTGCAAATTTTGAAGTTTATCTTTCATATGGTCAGCATAGCGTCTCCATAGAAAGCAATGATAACACGAGAATAGCATCTCACCGTTCAAGTGTAGATACATTGGATGTCCCTAAGGGTGCAAAGAAAGTTGTTGTAACGATCAAAACGAAAGGCGATGTTTGGTCTGCATTTGGCGGTGCAACAAGATTGGGAATTGGAAACGTTGAGGTTATCCGCTAATACAAATACAGGAATAAATCCGCTGTCCGCCTCCCATTCTCGGAGGCGGATTTTTCATATCCATGCACATAAAAACGAGCCAGCTTCTCACGAAACTGGCTCGTCACTGTGAAATGACTCAAAAACTAATACAATTCCCGGCTATCGTTTTGCAATAACCCTTTCGTTTTACATTGGGTGCATTTGGGTGCAAACTGAGGCGCGGTGGGTGCAGCACCGGACTGTCGTTTGATCTTTAATTGTCAAGTCAAGTGCAACAGGTGGTTGAAGAAAACTTCAAAGGGAAATCTCCAGCCGAGGTATTTACGGGGACGAAGATTGATCTTGCTGGTATGCTGCCTTTATACAGACTCAATATGTCAGCGATGCCCTTGGGATACAGGTCAAGTACATTACAGACATAGAGAAGATCCGGGCCTGCGTCGTGATATCCATGCCGGTCATCTCGATCAACGAGCAGGTGGCGGATTTGGGCGGGGTCCTAAAGCCTGCCAGGGTGGAAAAGCTGCTGTGCAAATCAGAGCATGACATTTGCAGCGGATAGCGTTCATCTACGTCCATAACGCCTGCCGCAGCCAGATGGCGGAAGACCTGAAGCGGCACCCGGCGTTGGACGTGTTCGAGAGCTGCTCCGTATGGACGGAGCGGAGGATCGCATCAACCTGGACACTGTTCGGCTGATGAAGGCACTGTACGGCTTTCAGGAAAAAGAAACTGCGCGTACCGGGTTTGGTACGCGCAGGCCTGATCGTTACATTTTGTTGACGCCGCCCTCGGTCACGCCGTTTTCGTTATAGGCGTCAATGGCATAATAGTAGGTTTCCCCAGCATTCAGCGTCGTGATGAAGGCTTCTTCGCTGCCATACACCTGGTAGCTGGCATAAAGTTTGTCGGGCGCAATGCCGAAACGCACGTTGTAGCCCGTGGCGCCCTCCGCCTTGTCCCAGGTCAGGCGGCAGGTCATGGGATCCTCCATAACGGCATGGCCGCCTGCGACCCGCTGAGGTTTTTCGCCATTGCCGATGCCAAATACGCGCAGACCGGAAATGCTCACGGGGCTGTTGTAGGGCGTCTCCTCACAGGTGATGCGCACAAATCGCAGCTGCGTGTCTTGAGCCAGCACATGGTAGGGATGGCTGCGGTCGTCCTCCGTCGTCCGGGCATCCACCAGCGTTGTCCAGTTCTCGCCATCGAGGCTGCCTTCCAGCAGGTAGCGGGTGCGCAGTTGCTTGCCAGAGTCCACATAGCGCCCGCCCACTGCGCCGGGCAGACCGCACGCCTCAGGCGGCATCTGCATGACTGGGATGCCCTCTTCCGCGAAGTTAATCTGAATCCCATGCACGCTGCACGGTTCGCCCAGATCCAGATTCAGCCATTCGCCTTTGCTTCCCCTGGCTGTCCACCAGGTCTTGATGCTTTCATCCACAGACAGCTGGGCAGGATGCCCCTCCGCAAAGGATGACGCTTCCACCGGCTTGCGGTAGGAAAGCAGCATGTGGCGGGGCTTGATCGACCAGGGATCAAATTTACCTTGGGGAATTTCCAACGGATAATCGGCGAAATTCTGATTGCAGAACAGCAGACCATCCTGATCCACGCCTGCGGGAAACAGGCCGACGCGGCGTTCAAAATCAGCGTTGACGCTGATGCCCATGCTGGCCACATGCCACAAATTTCCGTAACGATCCTCCATGGTGCTGCCATGGCCTGCGGCAGTGATGAATCCGCTCAGACGGGAGCTGAAGGGGGAATTCACGCCGAAGGTGAAGGGACCCAGCGGCGCATCACCCACCACATAGCCGTTACTGTAAATGGACTCTTCCGTGGCTGGCGCGCTATACTGCAGGTAATACCGACCGTTCAGCTTGCTCATGTAGGGGCCTTCCATGAACGGGTCGCCGCTGCCAAAAAAGATGTCGTACAGCGTCTGCTCAAGCTCAGGACGATCCTTTTTCTTTTTGCCTGGGAAGTTGAAACGCTCAAAGCCATGGCTATTCTTGTCCCCATAGATGAGGGATTTGCGTTCGCCGATGGGCGTCATGGTGGCGGGATCCAGCTCGGTGCCATAGATGGGACGGTCGTTGGCACTGCCCCAGTACAGGTACACCCGGCCGTCATCATCCGAGAAAATCGCCGGATCCCAGAAATCAAAGGGTGCGCTGACCTTCTCAAACTGGTCGGACAGAGGAGCCTTCGTCCGCCAGATGGTGCTGGATTCGCCCTTGCTGGACGCGCAGAAATACAGATAGTCGCCGATCTGCCTTGCGTCCGGAGCATACAGGTACATATCCAGATTGCGGTTCTCATGCCACTGCCAGCTGGCAAGATCGTTGGAATAGTAGAAGCCTGCGCTCATGCTGGCGAACAGGTAATAGGTGCCCTTGAAGAGGACCAGCGTAGGATCGGCAGCCTCCCGGTGGGCGGCTTTGCCGTAGTGCTGGAATTTGTACGCCAAATCAAGCGGATTGCAGTATTCCATAAGCAAGTTCCTTTCTGAAAAACCAGGCTACACGCAGCTTGAATCCGCGTGTAGCCTGCTGGGTGATGTGCTGTATTTTACCGAATCACATCCGCAAAATACACGTTGTTGCCTTAATTCCCGGCACGAGCCGCAAAGCGCTCGTAAGCGGTCTGCTTGATGCTCAGGTACTCCTCCAGGCCCAGTTCCTGCAGCTTCTGCTGATAAGCCTTGAAGGATTCGGGAGTCAGCTCGGCACGGCCCATGATGAAGTTGACAATCATGGGATGCGCATAGTCCTGCATATTGGTGTTGATGCGGTTGACCTTTTCCTGCTCCTCAGCAGTGAAGAACACCACATAGGGATACACGCTTGCACCGCCATACTTGGTCCACACTTCATCGCCCAGCACGTTGGGGTCGATGCCCTGCTCATTCAGCTCGCAGGTACGGGTGGCGTAATTCACCACGATGCCGGGCAGACGGTTCTCGGAAAACTCATACTGACCCAGATCCTTGGCCTCGTTCATTTCCTTGGTCCACAGAATGGAACCATTCTCGCGGGCGCCGTGCGTAATGCCCTTGTCCAGGTATTCAGCCAGCTCGGCAGCACCCTGTTCCTCGCTCAGACCCATGCTGCGGGTGGCGGCACCTTCGTCGGTGTAGAACCAGTCGATAGCCGTCAGGATGCGGGTCAGCTTCTCCTTGCTGCAGGCGGTGGAAATCGCCCAGCCGGAGTTGCTGGTGGCACGGGTCGCAGCCAGATAGACAGGGGTGGGAGTTTCGATACCATGCTCGGTATCAATGGGGGCGGCCAGCGGCATCACGTCCATCAGCAGGCCGTATTCCGGCAGGGACATAGCATCGCCCACCTGCTGCACCAGACCGAACCAGATGCCCGCAGAGCCGCCGTAGGTCAGGGCAGTGTTGGGCAGGTAGAACAGATCCTGGGAACGGCCGGCGAAGTCGGCATAGATGTAGCCCTTCGCGTACCATTCCTTCATCTTGACCAGGTAATTATAGAAGTTGTCCTCCGCAATACCGTAGCCCACGGAGCCGTCTTCCTTCAGGTAATCGGTGCCGCCGATGCCGAAGCCGCTGATCAGCTCGCCCGTGGAAAAGTAGCCGGTCGCAGGCAGGATGAGGCAGGCATAGTCCGGTAAGCCAGCAGCAGTGAAGTACTGCTTCATCAGCTCCAACATGTACTCCCAGTCGGCGATGGTGGTGGGCTCTTCGCTGCCGCTGGGGAAGGCTACGTTGCCGCCGGTCATGGTCTCCAGAATGTCACGGCGATACACCAGACCGCCCCACTGCTTGGGATGATCCTGGATGGTGGCTGCCAGGTAGATGCGGCCGCTGTCGTCAAACAGCGCGGATTTCACATCAGGGTTAGCGTCCAGCCATGCCTTGTAGTTGGGCATGCAATCATCCAGATACGGGGTCAGATCATAGATCACGCCGTCGTCGCACAGGGTGCCCAGGTTCTCGGTGTTGAAGCCCATATCCATGATATCGGTGTAGTCGCCGGTACCAAGCATCAGGGACATCTGATCGGCTTCGCTGCCCTGGGGCGGAATCTGCCAGTCGATTTCGATGTTGAACATATCCTGCCAGTAATGGGTCACTGCGCTGTTACGATAGCCCTCTTCGGGATTGGGCACGTCGTCGCCCTGCTGGAACGCGGTGTAGGTCAGCTTCTTGTCGTTGTCAGCCAGTGCAGCAGCTTGTACAAGGCTCAGCAGCATGATGGCAGCCAGGAACACGGAAACAATTTTTCTCATGGGAACCTCCTTATTATTCAGCGTGATGTCTTCACGCTTTAGAATCTTAATCAGCCCTTGACGCCGCCAAGGGTAATGCCCGTCACAAAGTACCGCTGCGCAAAGGGATAGGCCACCAGAATCGGCAGCGTACCCACGATGGTCACGGCATACTTCACCAGGTTGCCGGTCATGTTGACCACATGGTTGGCTTCGCTGGAGGAAGTCAGCAGCTTGGACACGTCGTTCTGGATCAGCAGCGAGCGCATGATCAGCTGCAGGGGCCACTTTTCACGGACACGGGGCAGGTAAATGGATGCGGGATACCAGCTGTTCCACTGGCCGATCACCGAAAACATGATGATGACTACCAGCGTGGGCTTGACCAGCGGCAGCAGAATCTGGAACAGGATGCGGACGGGACCCGCGCCGTCCAGCTTGGCCGATTCCTCGTAGGCGCCGGGCAGCTGCTCAAAGGCGGACTTCATCACAATGATGTAGTATGCGTTCATCAGCGCGGGCACGATGATTGCCCAGCGGGTATTAATGAAGCCCAAGCTGCGGATGACCATGTAGGTGGGGATCAGGCCGCCGCTGAAGATCATGGTGAACATGATGAACACGGTGAGCGGGCGGGCCAGCTTGAAATTCTTGCGGCTCACCAGGAAGCCGGCGATGGCCGTCAGGAAGGTGCCTGCCGCGGCGTTGGTCACAACATACAGCAGGGTATTGCCATAGCCCTCGATGATGGCGGAATTGCTCAGCACAATACGGTATCCTTCCAGCGTCGGCCTGCCCAGAGGCGCAAAGAGGATGCCGGAGGAAGCCATCAGCAGCCGAGGATCACTGACGGAGGCCATCAGGACATGCCACAGGGGCATCAGACACAGAAAGCCAAAGACGATCAGCACGCCGTAATTGAAGATGCAGAAGATGATTCTGGATTTGCTTGTACGCTCAATCATATTGACACCTCCTTAAAGCACCGAGGTATCGGTGTATTTCTTGCTGAGGTAATTCGCCGCCAGCAGCAATACGGTGTTGATTACGGAGTTGAACAGGCCCACGGCGGTGGAATAGCCGTACTGCGCCTTTTCAATACCCAGACGCTGGACGTGGGTGCTGATGACGTCGGCGGTGGAATAGATGCTGGGGTTATACAGCAGCAGGATCTTCTCGAAGCCCACGCTCAGCAGGGAGCCGCAGCGAAGGATCAGCATGGTCACGATCGTCGGCATGATGCAGGGAATGGTGATGCTCCACACGCGGCGCAGACGGTTGGCGCCATCAATGGCGGCTGCCTCGTGCATCTCCTGGCTGACGGAGGTGATCGCCGCCACAAAGATGATGGACGAATAGCCCAGGTTCTGCCACAGGTCGGACAGCAGGTTGATGGCCCAGAAGTAATTGGGGTTCGTCAGCAGGTTTTCTTTGGGCCGCCCCGTGAGCGCGCAAAAGATATTGGTCACCACGCCGTTGGAGGCGCAGAACTCAATCACCAGGCCGCAGATCACCACCAGGGAAATGAAATAGGGCATGTAGCTGATGGTCTGGATCGCCTTTTTGAAGCGCTTGCAGCCGATTTCGTTCAGCTGAAGGGCGAAGATGATGGCCATCGGGTAGGCAATGACCAGACCCAGCAGGCTGATGACCAGCGTGTTGCGCAGAATCGACGCGAAGCTGGGATTGGTGAAGAAGTCCACGAAGTTGTCAAAGCTTACCCACTGGCTGCCCAGGATACCGCGCTGCGGCTTGAAATCCTGGAACGCGATCACTAACCCGGCCATGGGCGCGTAATTGAAGATCAGGAAGAAGGCGATGATCGGGATGGACAAGAGGTACAGCCCCTTGTTCATGGCGATATCATGACGCCAACCGGTTTTCCTGCCCATTGCCTGCACATCGTCAGTCTTTGCTTGCATGACTCTCGTCCTTTCTGTACTGGGACATTATTCATCTCAGGAAATCGACTGCAATTTCTATACTTAATTTATCCTTTTCTGTCCGTCAACTATATTACAATCAACGGAATTTTATCATATATTTCGTATTTTCAGCCATCCTTTGGTGACGCACCGCGCCGCGTCGTCGCAATCGGCGTCGATACCGCCCGCCGTGATTTTCCAGCTCCAGTAGAACCAGCCGAGACACTCGCTGAAGCCGTCTTGGAACAGTTCAGCCAGGGTACAATACAGCTCGTCCTTTTCCGATGGGGTCATCTCGCGCAGGCCGTCGGCTGTGTTCTGGACATTCCACTCGCCCACGATCAGCGGGATCCGCCGCCCTGCCGCCCGCAAGCGCTTCCCGAGGGACAGCAGATAGTCATGGTACACGTCCAGGTTCCGCTGCGTGAAGAGCATCCGGTCAGGCGTCATCAGGTAATGATGCGTATCCAGGCATACGCCTTCCATGCCTTCGTTCAGGAGAAAGTCATCCCAAATATCCAGTTCAAAGGCATCGCAGAATACAATGCGCTTGTCCGCTGCCATATGCCTGCGCATCCGTGCATACGCGTCCCGGTAGAACTGCTTGAGAAACGCCAGTGAGTAGTTGGCGTTCCCTTCAGCCAGCTCCGGCTCCGCCGGGGTGTAGTAGCGGATGAATTCCTGAATGTTCAGGTACGCACCCGAGGGCGTATCGCTGCACATCGGTTCGTTCAGCGCCTCGATTCCCCAGAGTGCCTCCCGCTGGCCGTAGCGCTTGGCAAGCCGCTCCAGCACCCGCAAGGTGCAATCCACGCATTCTTCTCTGGTCGACCAGAGGCAGATGCCGCTGATGCCCGAGTTGTCCGTGCCGTTGTGTCCGCCGGGCACCGTGTGCAGGTCGATCAGGATTTTCAGCTGAAATTCTTCCGCCCATTCAAACGCTCTATCCAGATATTCATAGCAGTGAATGTACGGTCCAATATCCTCAAAGATGAAGAACGGCACCGGAATGCGCACCGCGTTGAATCCGTGATCGGCAATCTCCGCAAAATCACGGCGCTGAATGAAGGTATCCCGGAAGGTTTTCAGCCGTTCTCTGGCCCGATCTTCACCCAGATCATGGCAGAAATAGGTTTCATCCGCCGCTGTGGTGCCGTCAAACAGAGATGGCGTCATCCATTTTTCCAATACCAGCCAACCACCAAGGTTCACGCCCTGCAGCATCATGTCCCCTCCTTCTCTTCGTGGGTCGAGCGATGATGACATGCTGAATTTGTCCGTTGCAGCTTCCCTGCACTATCCATATCATATCGCACAACAGACCGATTTGATATATGAAGCATCGGTTTTTTGTCATATTCTTCTGATTTTCGACCTGTTTTTTCATGTCTACGCGTTGAATCAGGCGATGATCCATGCTATAATGAAGCCATCATCCAGGGTAAAAGAAAGAGGGTGTCCGCATGATTGAGTATAATCATTATATTTATATGGCGGAAGGCTTGCGATCCTGCCTGTATGTCTGCATGGCGGACGGCACACAGGCTGAGGTAATCAACCGCACGCTGATGGATGATGCGCCCGTTCTCCCCGACGATCTGCTCAAGCAGCTGAAGCAGATGGTGCCGCTGCAAGGAATCCGCACGGCGCTGGTTAACGGACGGTATACCTATTCCGCCTTCCGCACACCGGAGCGTATCCTGCTGATGGGGCCGAATATCGTTATCAACCATCGGCCCTATCGGTATACTATCCATACAGCACAGCCCCTGCCCGTCCAGGATGATCAGCTGTACAGCATATCCATTGACACCTATCAGCTGGTGCTGCTGCCCTCCTACAATCTGTACTATGAGAATATGCTGCGGGAAGCGGAATACCTGGAGGACAATTTTCTTCATCCTTCAGAGGAAAATGTACAGAAGGACTACCAGAAGCTGCTGTTCACATCCCGGGAGGAGCAATTCTCCCATAACCCATACAGTCTGGAAAAGCGGATGCTGTCAGCCATCGAGCAGGGAGATCTGGTGTTGCTGGAGGAATGCCGCCGCCAGGAGATTATTGACAAGGAGGGACTACAGCGCTTCGGCAAGCTATCGGAGAATACAGAACGCAGCTAACGCAATCTGGCGATCTGCGCCATTACTCTTGCCAGCCGCGCAGCCATCCGGGGCGGCGTGAACCCGGAACTTGCCTTTTCCCTGTGCGACTCCTACATTCTCGAGGTGGAACGGCTGAAAAACCTGAACGAGCTGGAACCCCTGACCGAAAAAGCAAAGGTCAATTTCTGCACTATGGTCAAGGAAATCAAGGAACGTCAGAAGCACAACACTGGCAGCTATTGCAAAAACCCGCTGGTGGAAAAGGCTAAGGATTACGTCTACGCCAATCTACACCGCAAGGTGACCCTGCGGCAAACCGCTGAGATGCTGTATGTGAACCAGAATTATCTGTCGGAGCTGTTCAACAAAACGGAGGGGATTTCGTTCTCCGCATTTGTGATGACGGAGAAGCTGAATCAGGTCAAGCGGATGCTGATCCACTCCTCCGCGTCCTATGTGGATATCGCAAATTATGTGGGCTTTTCCTCGCAGAGCCACATGGGCAAGCTCTTCCGTGAGCACTTCGGCATGACGCCACGGGAATTCCGCAACCAGTACAGCGCAACGGAATATGAGGAATAATGCCTTATGAACATACAGGAGGCGCCCGTGAAAGCGCCCCCTGTTTCTTATTTCATGATGGTTTTCAGCATCCAGGATACGTTCTCCCGCAGCCGCCGGATGTCCAGGCGGCCTTCCTCCGCCGCTTTCTCCAGAGGCGCGGTGTAGGTATCGTCGCTGCTGCAGGGTGTGATCCAGGAGACACCCGCGTTGATCATCTGTACCGTATCCGCCGTCAGATAGCTGCCCCAGTCCGTCATTACAAAGCCTTTGAAGTTCCATTCTCTGCGCAGTACGCCCAGCACCAACTCAGGGTCGGTGGAGGTATAGCAACCGTTGAGCAGGTTGTAGGAGGTCATCATCCCCGCCGGCTCATAGGCGCGCAGTGCGATCTCAAAGGAACGCAGGTACAGGTTCCGCAGCGTGCTTTCATCCATCACGCTGTCGTTGCGCTTGCGGGAGGCTTCCGCATTGTTGGCCACAAGGTGCTTGTAGCATCCATGCACGCCTGTGCTTTCAAGGCCCTTGGCAAAGGCTGCTGCCAGCATGCCTGCCAGATACGGATCTTCCGAGAAGTATTCCGGATTGCGGCCGCACAGCGGATTCCGCTGCAGGTTGAAGCCCGGACCCAGGATCATGGAAATGCCCAGTTCCATGGCTTCCTCGCCGATCACGCGGCCCACCTCGCCGACAAGCTCCGCGTTGAAGCTGGCAGCATAGCACGCACCGGAGGGCATACCGATGTTGCGCTGCTTCATGTTCACGCCGCTGTTTCCGTCAGCCACAACATAGTCCGGGATGACCATGGCGGTGATTTTGGCGATCCTGCCGGCCTCACCGGTGCCTTCCATGCCCCAGCCGTCGCCAGAGCAGCAGGACAGGCGGATCAGCTCCTTCACGGGAAGCTGCTCCACGCCGGGATACAGGGGCGCGTCGCTGTAGCCGGGTGTGCTGCGTTCGCCCGTCATATGCACCTGCGTCCTGCGTGTAACGATGGTGGCAGGAACCGTGAAGCAGCCGATCTCCCGCACGTTCTCCCCATGCTCGCCCAAATAGAGCGTATACACGCCGCCTTCCAGCAGATAGGCCTGATCCGCGGCACTGAAGACATCCAGACAGCGGCCATCCACACAGAGCGTCAGGCTTTGCTCCTCGCCGGGCTGCAGCGTTTCCGTTTTGTTAAAAGCAACCAGTTCCCTAAGCGGCTTGTCGATGGTCGTACGGGGCTTGCCTACATAAAGCTGCACCACCTGCTTGCCGGGGCAGCTGCCCGTATTCTTTACGCGCACGGACACAACGGCGTCCGCGTTTTCCTGATAAGCCACAGATTCCACCGTTTCCGTGAACGTGGTATAGCTCAGCCCGTAACCAAAGGGAAAGGCGGATTTCCTGCCGCGGGTGACAAAGTACCGGTAGCCCATGAACACCCCTTCGTCATAACGGGTGGTCAGATGGGGGCCGAAGTCCGCCGTATAGCGCTGCATCTCGTTGTGATAGCAGTCATAGAAGTTGCCAGCAGAGGGCAGATCATCATAGGTTTTGGCCCAGGTGCTGGTCAGACGGCCGGATGGCGTAGTACGTCCTGCCAGCACGTTCAGCAATGCCTGACCGGCCAGCATGCCGCCGAAGCCGTTGTACAGGATCGCGGAAACATGGATGTCATCCGCGAAATCCATCGCGATGGGATAGCCCACGTTCAGGACGAGCACCACCTTGGCAAAGTGCCTGTTCAGCGCCCGGAGCAGCGCTTTTTCATTGTCCGTCAGCGCATACTCGCCGGGGGCGGTGCTGTTGTCCATGTTTTCGCCGGAGGAGCGCACAAGGATCATCACAACGGTGTCGGACTTTTCGGCGGCACGTCGCAGGAGCGCATCCTCCGGCACGCCCTGGGGCTCCGCCTGGAAGAACGCCGCCAGCTCATGGTTCATCGTATAGTCCGGGTCCGCGTCGACAGCCTGACGGAAATCCACCTGATACCGGGGATTGATCTTGCCCGCGCCCACCGCGCACGTCTGGAAGAAATACACACCCTCGCCCACCACATTCAGCGTGGAGGGCGGCACGGGCAGAGCATGACCGTCATTTTTCAGCAGCACAATGCCTTCCTCGGCCGCCTGCAGTGCGATTGCCTCATGTTCCGCATACTGGGGCAGCGGGCCGGTCTGCTCTCTGGTGATTACCTCAAACTCCGCGGGAATCATGACATTACCGTTCAGATCGGTGAAACCGCTGATGGACAGCCTGGCCCTGACGCCGTAGTCAACGAGCCGCCCGGCCAGCTGCACACCCAGCATGAACACCTCAAAGCCGGACATGATCTGGATTTTCTTCACCACATGAGGCACCTTCTGCCCGTCCAGCAGCACACAGCCGCTCTCCGGGATGACCTCTTTGGACACAGCCATGGTCACGCAGCCCTTGAAATCATGATCCAGCATGTACATGCTGCCCAGTTTGTCGTCAGGATCGAACGTAATACACCGGCCTCCCTGGGGATCCGCTATCACGAAGGGCGGATCCCCAGGGCCGTTTTTCCATGCGTTGCTCATACTGTCAGCCTCCTGGTTATCTCACCTCAATGGGAATGATCGCAGCGACCGTACCATTCATGATCAGCTTCAGTTCGGCCTTGCCCGGCTGCATGCCGCTGCGCACGGCAGCCATGACCCGGCCGTCGAAGGTATCCCAGGCTGTATCGGTATAGCTGCCCTCGCAGCTGGGGTTGGCGGAACCGAAGCCGGCCAGCACAGCCTCGCCCTCCAGCACGGCCTGAATCCTCCTGACGGCAAAGCGATTGGTATGACCCTCACTGTCGACCAAATCGGCGGGGATGAAGCACACGGCCCGACCGCCCTTTTCCAGCACGGTCTTGGAGGCTTCCACATGAAGGCCGACAGCTTCCCCGGCAGTCACGATGCTGTCCTCACCGGACGCGGTGCGCACCGTCAGCGTGCCGGACTGATAGGGCACCTCGAAAACCGCCGTCAGCGCTTCCACCTCTCCGACCTTCTTCCTGCCTAAGGAAACGCCGTTCAGGAACAGCTCGGCCTCGGGATCCTTCGTCAGCACATAGACCGTGGTTTCCGTGCCTTCATAGCCCGGATAGGTCCAGCTGTGAACGCCGTCATGGTACTTCCAGCGGTTCTTGTCATGACGCTGGCCCGCTTTGTCCACACGCCGGGCGAAGAGGTAGGGCTTCGTCCGCAGCCCGTAGGCGATTTCCCGCAGGTAGCTGACCGGACGGCGATAGCCATTCAGGTTGATATCGCCGCAGTAGGCCAGGCGGTCGGGGAACCAGCCCTGATAGCCGGATTCCAGCCTCGTGGGGTCATAATGGAAAATGCCGATACCGGCTTCGCCCAGATAGTCGTAGCCCGTCCAGGTGAAGTCGCCAATCACATGGCTGTTGTTTTCTACGATGTTCCACAATTCAGCGATCTCCGTGGGATAGGTTTCGGAGCCCACCACCACCCACTCCGGATGCGCCTTGTGAATGTATGTATGACGGGCGGTCAGGTAATTGTAGCCGGCTACGTCCACCGCTTCTTCAATCGGCAGGATGCTCTCGTTCAGCAGCGGGCTGCAGGCAAAGGCATCCATCATCTGCTTCTCCACATCGCTGGCCATGGCGTTCATCTTCTCGGAACCCTGCGCGTCATTCATCGCCTTGTCGTATTCCTGCCGCTGGTTCTCCACATGCTTCTCCATGTGATAGGCCACCGCCAGGAAGCCGCTGACAGCATTGGTCACATAGCGGGTGGAATCCAGCTGATGGAGGGCGTCCACCAGCTTTTTGTTCATTTCATGTCCGGAGGGGCAGCCGATCTCGGGAATCTCGTTGCCGGTGGAGTACAGCACCACACAGGGATGATTGTAATCCTTGCGCACCATGCGCGCCACCTCATCCTGCCAGACAAGAGGGAAATCCAGGGCAAAATCGTGGGCGTTCTTCTGCTCGCACCACATGTCCGTCAACTCGTCCATGACCAGAATGCCCAGTTTGTCGCAAGCCCGCAGCATGGCCTTGGAGGCCGGGTGATGGGCGCTGCGGATGCTGTTGAAGCCCGCTTCCTTCAGTTTCAACAGGCGGAATTCCTCCGCCGCCTCCAGGGTGGTCGTGCCGATGATGCCGTTGTCATGATGGATGCAGGCGCCCCGCAGCTTGACGGTTTCGCCGTTGATGCACAGGCCCTTTTCGGCGGAAAGGGACAGTCTGCGCAGGCCGACGCTTTCTTTGTGTTCGTCCAGAACCTGACCAGCGGCGTCCCGCATTGTCAGCCGCAGCGTGTACAGGAAGGGATGCTCCGGCGACCACAGCCGCACATTGGTCAGGCAGCAGTGCATTTCTCCGGCGGAATCCCCATTCAGGACATGCGCCTGCTCCTGTGCGCAGATCATCCGGTCGCCGTCCAGCAGTTCCATGGTCACGGAAACAGCGGCTTCGGTATCCTGTGCGTTCTTCATCTCATAAGTCACGCTGATTTCCGCCGCGCCCTCCTGGGCGGCGAGGGTGGTCAGCCGCACACCGTCGGGTTTAAAGGTCTGCCTGCCGCCTTCCCAGAGGATCACATCCCGGTAGATGCCGCTGCCGGGATACCAGCGGGAAGCAAGCTCCTGATTGACCGCAACGACCTTGAGAGTATTCTTCTGGTCAAATCGGAGCGCGCCGCTCATATCGATGAAGAAGTTGCTGTAGCCGTACTGATGGCAGGCCAGCAGGCGATTGTTCAGATACACCAGCGCCTTGGCCATGACGCCTTCAAACTCGACCAGGACGGTTTTTTCCATCCACTGGGCAGGAGCTTCAAACTCCTTGGTGTAGGTATAGGTCTTGGCAGGATAATAGCCCGCCTGATTCTTGCCCGCACAGTTTTCGTCCCGCGCCTCCAAGATCATCGCGTCCTGGGGCAGCGTCACCGGGCTGCCCTTGGGAATCGTTCCGAGAAAGATCGCGTCGAAGGGCTGATTGATGCCCTCCTTGATATACCAGTCTGTATGATAGCTGCTTGCCTTCACAGTATTTGTCCCCTTTCATTCATCATTCGTTGATGGCCCGGACAATCTGTTCAACCAGCGCATACGGGAATGCTCCGGCGGTCATATCCGCAACCTTGATCAACGGCATATCCTGTCCCATGGCGGCGTAGTCCATGGCAATCTCCCGCATATCGTCCTCGTCGTTCATATAGGCCTCCAGCTCCTCCGGCGACATGGCGGGGGCGGGACTGGTGGACGCCATGGCCTGCAGGAAGGGCGCGGCCTTCTCCAGACGGGCCAGATCAGCCATGGTGATATATTCGTTGTACTTCTTCACAGGCGTTACGGAGGAAGTCACCTGCACGGATGCCCGCAGGCGGATATCATCGCTGGCGGATCCTACGAGGATCTCGTATTCGCCGCTCTCCGCGTACCAATCCGCCAGACCCACATGGTAGAAGGCGAAGCTGCGCTTGTTCAGCGTCACCGTGACACGCCTGCTTTCACCGGGCTGCAAATCAACCTTGACGAATTCCTTCAGTTCCTTCACTGGACGCGGCACGCTGGAGGCAACGTCCCGCACATAAACCTGCGCGATCTCCTTGCCCACGCGTTTGCCGGTGTTGGTGACGCTGAAGCTTACCTGCAGGGTATCCGTGTCCAGCATGGCGTCCCTGTCCAGATGCAGATCGGCATAGCTGAACTGCGTGTAGGACAAGCCATGACCGAAGGCGTAACGCACCGGAAGCTGCTTCTTTTCATAATAGCGGTAGCCCACAAAGACACCCTCGCTGTAGATGGCTTCCTCCCTCTGCGGATACGTCAGCGCGCAGGGGGCGTGACTGCCGAACAGGGGATAGCTCTCTGCCAGTTTGCCGCAAGGATTTGCTTCACCCAGAAGCAGTCGGACAACGGCCTCTGCAACCGCCTGTCCGCCGGTGTGCATGCACAGAATGGACTGCACATCCTTCGCCCAGGCCATCTCCACCGGCGAGCCGGCAAAGAGCACCACCGTCATGGGTTTGTTCAGCTGGACGAGGGCTTCAATCAGGTCGTTCTGGTTATCCGGCAGACGCATGTGCTTGCGGTCGAAGCCCTCGGATTCCATCCCGTCCGGCAGACCGGCGAAAACCACGATGTGATCGGCATTCAGAGCCACCGAGGCAGCTTCTGCTTTGAAGAAGGGATCCACCACGTCCTTCTTCAGACGATAGCCGGGCGCATAAGCATAATCAAGCTGCGGATAATCCTCATCCAGCACCTGCAGCACGCTGCGATGCTGCGTGGGGATCACATGGCTGCTGCCACCGCCCTGATAGCGCACGAACCGGGCAAATGCACCGATCACCGCGACCTTCTTCCCCTTGCTGATGGGCAGGGTCTGGGCGTCGTTCTTCAGCAGGACGGCGCTTTCCTCTGCGGCCTGACGCGCCAGCAGGTGATGGGCTTGTACATCATAGGCTGCGTCCTCGCGCTTGTTTGCGATGCCTTTCTGAATCAGCTCCAGAATGCGCAACACCGTTTCGTCCAGCTTCTCCACAGGAAGCTTGCCGGATTCCACAGCCTTGACGAGGCGCTCCGTCATGACTTCGCCGCAGTAGGGCATACGAAGGTCGAAGCCTTCACAGATGCCCTTGGCCTGATCGTTCACCGCACCCCAGTCTGATACGACGACACCTTCATAGCCCCATTCGCCGCGAAGAACCTCGTTGATCAGGTGATGATGCTCCGAGCAGAACTCACCGTTAACCTGATTATAGGCGGTCATGATCGTCCAGGGCTGGGCTTCCCGCACCGCCGCCTCAAAGCTGGCCAGATAAATCTCCCGCAGGGTACGTTCGTCCACAATCTCATTGACGGACATGCGGCAGGTTTCCTGGTTGTTTACGGCAAAATGCTTGAGCGAGGTGCCCACGCCCATGGACTGCACGCCCAGAATGTGGTGCTTGGCCATCTGGGACGAAAGGAAGGGATCCTCGGAGAAATACTCAAAATTGCGGCCGCACAGGGGGCTGCGCTTGATATTTGCGCCCGGACCCAGCAGGATGGACACCTGCTCAGCCAGACATTCCTCGCCCAGCGCCTGACCGATTTTCTCCAGCAGCTCTCTGTCCCAGCTGCTGGCCAGCGCCGCGGCAGAGGGGAAGCAGGTAGCGGGAACGCTCTTGTTGACGCCCAGATGATCCGTCTCGCCGGTCTGTTTGCGCAGACCATGGGGGCCGTCCGTCATCATGATCTCCGGAATACCCTTGTCCGCGATTTCCTTCGTCAGCCAGAAGGTTGCGCCCTGGCAGAGGCTGGCCTTTTCCTCCAGCGTCAGGGCTTGCAGAATTTCACTTGCCTTTTTCACTTGGTTTCCTCCTCTTTCATCAGCAGCACTGCCATGCCTTCACCGCCCAGTTCCAGCCGGACATTCCCGTGCAGGCCGCCTTGGATCAACGTTTTCTCCATCCTCCAGGAATCGATGCGCCAGCCCGTCCAGCGTTCTTCCTCCGGCAGTTGAAGAATGCAGCGCCGACTTTGTCCGCGTCCCATGTAGTGCAGCTGCCAGCCGTCCCCGCTGATGGCCGTGGGGGTAATCTCCAGCATGTAGGCAATGCGGTCAGCCTCGCCATAACGCATCATGGCGGCCACAAAGGGACTGACGTTGGCCTCATCCATTTTGGTGCCGTTCACGTCATAGGCCAGGGGTTGAATCAGCGGCGCGGGTGTGCCGGGCAGTTCAGCCAGCAGCTCCTTCAGAAAGCGGATACGCGCCGGCGCTTCGCCCTGCAGCTCGCCGCCCTTGGCCCACCACAGGTGCTCGTTTTCGTTCAACAGCGTTTCACCGTGGGTGGGCCATCCGCCGCTGCATACCGCCGTCCATGCGCGGTGGACAAATTCCCTGGCGGTCAGGTTGCCCCAGTTGAACTCGATGTCGCCCTCGTAGCCGAACTCATCCACAATCACGGGCAGCTGATACTGCCAGCGCATAGCCAGTGCCTTGCGGGGCGTACTGGTTTGGGTGGAAACATGGGTCATCCAGCTGCGCGGCGGATAAGGCGCGCAGCAGTGATGGATGGAACGCAGGTGATGCTTCGCGTCATCCTGCATAAGACGGGCTGCAAAGGCTTCCCAGTCCTCCTCCGGCTTGCTCAGAAGCAGGTCGAACTCATTGGCCAGGCTCCACCACACATTCTTGAACGCGCCCAGCCGCCGCACGCAGTAATTCAGATACGCAAGGCTGTCCGCCTGATTCATTGTAGCGAAGCCCCAACGGTCGTAGGGGTGGAACAGGATCAGATCGGCCTCAATCCCCAGCGCGTCCAGCGCCAGAATCTGCTGATCCAGCCTGTGCCAGAAGGCCTCCACCGGCTGGGAAACATCCCAGCTTTCATCCTCACGCCGCCGGAAGGGAAAAAGCTCCGGCTCATTCTCGCTGTAAATCATGTGCTTGGGAAACACACACATGCGCAGCTTGTTGAAGGGAGTCAGCTTCAGCGTCTCCAGCGTTTTGCGCTGTACTTCTTCCGGCTGATGGTTCCAGGCGTAGCAGGTGGTGCCGAAGGGCTGGAAGGGCGTGCCGTCAGCATAAACAAACGCCATATCCCGCGCCTGAACAGGGCCATGGTTGCCTTCCTTCGCCGGAAGGCATTCCAGCTCGCCGGTTTCACACCAGTCCCCGGCGCGCAGGGTGTAGCGCCAGATTCCCGTGCGCATCGGCATCCAGCGGAGCAGATGGCTCTCTCCCGCGGCAAAGCCGGACACAGTTTCCATTTGCCCAGCCATCTCAAGCGTGGCGGAAGCGCCGGCTGGCGCCTCCACTTCCCACACCCGGTATTGCTCGATTTGCTTCATTTGTCATTCCTCCCTATCCATCCAGAAAACCGAGCCGCTGATTCCCGAAGGGCAGATCGGCTGCTTCGGGCCAAGGCTCATGTACATGCGCGTCACATCCGGCAGGTCAGCGTTCTCACGCTCCAGGGTTGTAGCAACCTCAATCCGCAGGTCATTGATACCCGTGCGCATATACGGCGTCAGTTCAAAGCGGAAGGGCGGCACGATCTGAATGCCCAGGCTCTTTCCGTTCACGAAAGCCTCTACGCCTTCATGCGCATCGGTAATCACCAGCTGAGCCTGCCGGGGCAGTTTCTGCAATGTGATCTCCCGCTCATAACGGACAAACCCGGAGAACTTCGGCATCTCTTCCGCCAGCGCGTCCGGGAGATCTGTCAGTTTCGCTTCACCAAAGGCAGGATAGTCAATCGCCCTGCAGACGCTACGGCGCCAGTCGCGGTTCAAACGCAGCGCATGTCCCTTCAGTTCCTCCGGCAGCTGAGGAAGCGCCTTCGGGGCTTCGCCGAAAATCAGCACCGTGCTGTGCAGCGGACGCAGCGTGATGCTCAGCCGCGTCCCGCGTTCTGTCCGCGAGGTGGGCGCGGGCAGCCAGCCGTCGCGCCAGGCATCATACAGGTAACACGCGCCCGTCGCCGGTAGGTCGATCAGGCCCGACCAAGGTTCGCTTCCTTCGTTGACAAAAATCCAGTAATCACGTTCTCCATGGCCATGCAGCGACCGTACATCAGCGCCGGAAGGAATCAGCTTGGCGTCCTGAATGCCCACGGCCTGCAGGCGGTAAGGAATCATCAGCGGCGCGACCATGCCTGCGTCGATCACGCAAACGCCCTTCTCCCGTAGCGAGGGAAGCACGGCTTCCACACAAGGCGGCAGATGGTTGCAGGCCGGGAGAATCAGCGCCCGATAGCGGCGGCCGTTGACGCACAGACCGTCCGTCAGATCCGTGCCGTATCGCTGCGGACGGGAGAATACATCCGCCGGAATGAAGTCATAGCTGATCTGGCAGCGCGCCAGCGGCTCCGCAATCTCTTCCAAGGGCATGCAGCTGCCCATCCAGTCGCTCTCCGCGCTGTATAGAATCGCCGTTTCCGCCACCGGCTGCCCGCTTTTCAGCAACGCGCACATACGGTTCATGTACGCCATGAGCATGCCGAAATGCCTGTACTGCGGATGATGGCCATGGGCGTAAAAGTGGGGCGGGCAATCCGGGTCGGGGTAGTCCTTCATGCTGAATGCATGGGGAACAAAGTGATTCACACCCCGTACCAGAAAGTGATCCGCCAGATACTTCTCCAGGCGAACGCCCTCTTCCCAGCCGTAATTGCCAAAAATCTCGCACATGCAGTCGCCGTGCTTCCGGGAATCAATGGCTGCCAGCGATGCGCCCAGCCGGCCCAGCACGAAATGATAGAACCGACCGTTCCGTACCTCTCCGCTGACGGACCAAGGGCCGTTCCATTCGCCCTGAGGCAGCACCTGACCGCCGATGTCGTCGATACCTGCCATATCCTGTCCGCCCAGCGCCCGGAAATAGTGCCCCAGGCTGCTGCCGGTACGGCTGTGCTGATTGTTGTCCTCGATCACATGACCGATATACTTCACGCCATGCGCCCTGCACCAGTCGCCGACCTGCTCGGAGAAGTTCTGCTCCACCAGATGGGTAACCGCGTCCATATAGGTCAGGCGAACGCGGGCGCACAGGTCGCTGTCAAAGGGCTGTTCCCACAAAAGCGGCAGATACTTGCTCCATTCCGCCCCAAAGGCTTCGCGCAGTGCTTTCGTCACGCCGTCGCTCCAGGCATGATCCTCCATCTGCCAGATGGCCTTGCCGCTTTCGTAAAGATGCCCATTGCCCAGCTCTGGTTCATCCGAAAAGAATCCAGCAATGGTGGAGCCGAAATAGGGCTGATAATGCGCCCAGTGCGGTTCATACACCGCGTCGATCAGCCGTCTGCAGGAGGCTGCAGACATCATGTTGATATAATCCCGGTGCGGCCCGCGATTCCGGGTCAGGTGCAGGATATGCAGCTTCCACTTTCCCTCAGGCACCTGGAAACGCAGCGTTTCCTGCCCGAGTGCCTCGTTCAGGTCGACCAGATCCTGCTCGCCTGTACCATGCTCTTTGACGGCGACCAAGCTGATCAGCTGGTCATCATCCCATGTGCGCAGATGGTCGGCATCCAGTGTATATTGCTCCATCATGGAAAGCTGCGCCGGCTGTGCCTTTGCGTAATCCGCCAGGGAAAGCTCCAGCCATTCGCCGCTGGCGGGGCAATCGAGCGCCTGACAGACGAGACTCTGCCGGCACAGTTCTGCGGGAGCATTCACCATTGCGCCGGCCGCGTATCCTGTCGGAAAATGGCTGTCATCCAGAATCCACAACTGCATCCCCAATGAACGGGCTTCTTCGAGGATGATATCCATATCATGCCACCACTGTGGCCCGACAAACGCCGGATGAGGACGGCTCTCCACGCAAAACGCATTCAGGCAGCTGTCATGAATAACGCGTACATACTTGCGGAGCGTAGCTTCATCCTCGCCGTGCAGCCAGAGAAACGGAAAAATATAGGACGATGGTTGCTCATTCATTTTGCTTCACCCATAGCTTTTTTTATACGATACCGAAAATTCAACGAAGGATATATTACAACGTTCCGTTTTTTATCACATATTTCGGTTCATGGTGGCCGTGTGTGCAGCAGGATATCGTTCTGTGCTATCGCCGTATCCTTGTCAGTGAGGGGACTCATTCTCAGATGCGGAGGGTCCGCCTGATTTTCTTTGGCATGCCCCGACCCATTTCGTTACCCGCAACCATCAATCCGCTGACACACTTGCCGAAAGTGGCAGCGCAGAAGAGACGTGTCGCAGGATATGCCCGTGTTTCCACCGACAGCGACGAACAGTTCACCAGCTACGAAGCACAGGTGGACCACTACACCAAATTCATACAGTCCAAGCCGGAATGGGACTTCGTAAAAGTATATACGGATGAGGGCATTTTCGGCTGTAACACCGAAAGGCGAAACGGCTTTAACAGCATGGTTTCGGACGCTCTGGCCGGAAAAATAGACCTCATTGTCACAAAGTCGGTTAGCCGATTTGCCAGGAACACCGTGGACAGCCTGGTCACCATCCGCAAGCTGAAGGAAAACGGCGTGGAATGCTACTTTGAAAAAGAAGGTATTTTCACATTTGACGGCAAGTCACAGGCGAGCATTTGCAGATGCTTGGAGAAATTGGGTATAAAAAGAAACTGGACACCAATCAAGATACGCATCGTATCAAAATTGGTGTCCAGTTATGGCAGGGGCAGAAGGACTCGAACCCTCAACAAAGGTTTTGGAGACCCACGTGTTACCATTACACCATGCCCCTATGCGGTTCGTCCGGGATTGCCGGAACGAGATTTAGTTTAGCACTTTTTCGGGCGTTTGTCAAGCGGTTTTGCGAAAATTGTTCCGAATTGGCAGAAAATCGCCCGGTGCTTTACAAAACCCGCGGCGCATGGTATGATGAGGGCAGGAAAGTCGGCGGGAGGGACGCGCGTGCAGTGGGCGGAACGGGTTCGGGCGTATGTGCGGATGCATGGCGCGGGGTACACGCTGCACCGCGCGGGTGAAATGCTGGCGGCACGGGTGCTGCTGCGGGATGAATGGCGATTCCGGCGGGAGAAAGCATCCAAGCGCGAACTGGCGACCCAGCGCGCGCACCCCTTCCCGAACGTGCGCATCAGCGTCGTCGTCCCCGTGTTCAACACGCGCCCGAAATTCCTCCGCGCGCTGGCGGATTCGCTGCTTGCCCAGACGCACGGCGTGTGGGAGGTCTGCCTGTACGATGGCGGCAGCACGTCCGCCGAGACGCGAAAGGCGCTGGAGGCAATTGCCGCGCGGGACAGCCGATTCCACGTCGCGTACGGGGTGGAAAACGCGGGCATATCCGGCAACACGAACCGCGCGATTAAAATGGCGTCAGGGGAGTATATCGCCCTGTGCGACCACGACGATGTGCTTGCGCCGGATGCGCTCTGGCGGATTGCGGAAGCCATCGACGCGCACCACCCCGACGTGCTCTACACCGATGAGGATAAGCTGACCGCCCACGGCGCGATTCATGTTGATGCGCACCGCAAGCCGGATTTCTGCCCGGACAATCTGCGCTCCGGCAACTATATCTGCCATTTGTCGGTGATTCGGCGGACGCTGCTGGATGCCATCGGCGGATTACGACCGGCGTTCGATGGGTCGCAGGATCACGATTTGCTGCTCCGCGCGTGCGAGCGGGCGGACGGCGTCATCCACATTCCGCGCGTGCTGTACCACTGGCGGACGCTGCGGGGGTCAATGAGCCACACGAAATTGGCGGTTTGCCTGGACGCGGCGGCGCGGGCGGTGGAAGAGAGTATGCGACGCACCGGGTTTCCGGGAACGTGCCGGGTGGAGGACGGCGTGCTGCGGCTGCGGTATGACGTGGGGGATTTTACCGTCGCGGCATTGCGGCTTGCGCGGGATGCGTCCGCTGCGGATGTGAACCGCTTGGCGGCGGATGCGTCGGCGGACATGCTGCTGTTCCTGTGGGGGGACACGGCGGCACCTGATGCGGACGGTCTGCGGGAGATGATGATGTACGCCCAGCGCCCGGATGTGTGCGCGGTGATGCCGCTGGTGGCGGATGCACGCAATCGGGTGCTTCATGCCGGATACGACATTCTGCCGGACGGCACAGTGCGGTCGCGGAATCGCGGCTTGCCAGTCTCAGCGGGTGGATGGCACGGCATGAACCGAACCAGCTACAATGTCACGGCGGTTTCGCCGATGTGCTTTTTGGTGCGGCGGAATGCATTTGTGCCGCTGGCGGAGGGTGAATCGTTGGCAGTTGACTTGGCGCAGTGGTGCATGGCACGGATGCAGGAGGGGATGCGGCATGTGTATACGCCGCACTGCGTGGTGAAGGCGGATGCGGAAAGTGCATTCGAGGGCTTCCGGGTGAAAGTTCCTGCGGGGTGGTATGACCCGTGTGCGACGGGAAGCAAGCGCGCTTGATGGCGCTTTTGGTTTCTTCTACATACTTGAATTTTATTGTTGCAGGGGTTTCGCCTCTGCGGAGGCGACAAGGGGGCAATGGAAACAGACGAAGTCTGCGGTCGCCCCCTTGACCCCTTCGCAGCGCACACCTCCATACTTGAATTTTATTGTTAGTTTTTTAGTTTGTATACCTTTAACTTATCTCGAAATCATTGGAGGTAATGATGAAAATCACAATGATAACGCTCGGCTCGACGGGTGACGTGCGGCCGTATATGCTGCTGGGACGGGAGCTTCACGAGCGGGGGCATGAGGTGACGATTGCGGCGTTTGCGCCGTTTCAGGGCATGATTGAGGAAGCGGGAATGTCCTTCTATCCCATTTCTGGCGATGTGGTGGATATGATGGGGCGGCTGCTCCAGCCGGACGCGGTGGGCGTGCGGTACTTGAAGGAGTTTGAGAAGGGCATCCGCGATATTGCGCCGATGCTGCTGGATGATTTGCTGCACTGCGCGGAGGGCGCGGAAGCCATCGTCTGCACATTCTTCGGGACGATGTTCTATTCGATTGCGGAGAAGTACGATATTCCGTGCATCCAGACGCAGTATTTCCCGATGGATCCGTGCAAGGATATGCCAATTTCATCCGCGCCGTTCCGCAAGCTCGGCAAGTGGTGGAATGTGCTGAGCTACCGCATCGGGTATCTGCTGATTTCGGCGCTGGAGCACCGCTACCTCTCGGATTGGCGCAAGGAGAACGACATGGCAAAGCGCCGCGTCCGCTTGAGACCGGATTATGACGTGAAGGGCAAGCAAGTGCCCGTGATTTACGCCATGAGCCCGACGCTTGTGCCGCGCCCGGAGGATTGGGCGGACAACATCCACATGTCTGGTTTCTGGTGGGATGAGCGCCCGGTGGACTACACGCCTGACCCGGCGCTGGCGGAGTTCCTGCGCGCAGGCGACGAGCCGGTGTACATCGGCTTTGGGTCGATGGTGTCGGGCGACATGGGTGAACTGGCGGAAATCATCCGGCAGGCGGTGAAATTGTCCGGCGTGCGGGCGGTGGTGGCACTGGGCTGGGGTCAGCAGGAAGCAAAGACAAAAGATGCGAACATCTTCTATGTGAAAAGTGTGCCGCATGACTGGCTGTTCCCGCATATGGCAGGGGCAGTGCATCACGGCGGCGCGGGGACGACCGCAACCAGCCTGCGCCATGCGCTGCCGACGCTCGTCGTGCCGTTTGGGGGCGATCAGCCGTTCTGGGCGGAGCGGGTGTACGCTGCCGGGTGCGGGCCGAAAGCGATTCCGCGCGATAAGCTGACGGCAGAGAATCTGGCGGAGGGGCTGCGCGCACTCATCAGCAACCCGGAATACACGCGCAACGCGGCGTGCATCGGGGAGGCCCTGCGCAATGAACACGGCTGCGCCAATGCTGCCGACTTGATTGAAAAGGCGGTTTGGGACTGGGAAAACGGGAATCCTGCGCAAGATGGGATGAATATTTGAAAAAACCGCCATTTGCCCCTTGACAAAACCTTGACTTTCGACTACACTGTTTCTTGCGTGCTTGCGAGAAGCACAACAAAATCAAAATTATGCAGAAAGGAGGCCCTCGCAATGACCATGATGATTTTAACCCTTGTATCCCGTGCCAATGGACTGACTGCGACGGCTCTTTCTGCCCATACGCGCCCGTAATAGGAAAATTCCACGCTCTTTTCCTGTTACCATGCGTTTTGTGTGCAGCACCAGCCGTTTGCATTCAGACGGATGGTGCTTTTTTCGTACCCTTTTCGAAAAAAGCATACAATGGGCAGTTATGAGTCATCAACCACTTTGTCTCTCTTGAAAGGAGTGATTTCCTACGCAGCGCACCACAACGAAACCAAAGAAGAAACAGACCCCGTTCGGCGCAATGCTCTCCCTCATCGGGCAGAACTGGACGCATTTCCTCTGGGCACTCATTGCGACCATCATGATGGTCATCATCGGCTTTTTAACGCCGCTGCTGCTCTCCGAAATCGTGGACAGCATACTGGGCAGCGAGCCGTTCACAATGCCGGATTTCCTTATGAACCCGATTAACGCCCTCGGCGGACGCGATTTCCTCCGCCAAAATCTGTGGATTCCCGCGCTGGCGCTCATCCTGATGAACGTCGTCAACGGCGTGTTCACGTTCATAAAAGGTCGTTCTTCCGCGATTGCGAGTGAAAATATCGCCCGCAAACTGCGCAATGACCTCTATCGCCACT
>ULWK01056649.1_pt1 | contig 33398 bp, 19 predicted proteins | sample 1960281 | NCBI WGS metagenome assembly ULWK01 (sample SAMEA4835810, study PRJEB28245) | human gut metagenome | biome: gut microbiome; material: fecal sample | place: Denmark | collected 2008 | reverse complement strand
CTTTCGCAAATTGTATAGATTTACGAAAGAAAACTTCACCCCTACACCAACCAAAATCATTATCCCCCTAAAAGGATAAATGATACCGTAAAATTTCATAAGAAGTCCGAGGATGCTGCACGGCTGTTGCCCGAGCTGTAAAAGGCCAGGCGACCGCCTAAAAGGAACGGGGTGCAATTCCCCACGCGACCGGCACTGTAAGCGCAAGGATATGATCGAGGCAGCTAAGCTGCTGGGGTGAAAACCCGTCATTGCGAGAAATTCGTGAGAAGACAGATCATAAACGCAGAGAAGAAATCTCAAGGCGCAAGCCAGTAGAATTGTGTAGTTAGGACTCAAAGGCAGCGGGCGCTCTCTCCGTGGTGCTAAACAGTAAGAGTGTGCGCTGATGACCCTTTTTAGGGCTGTCGGCGTATTATTTTTACCATCACAAGGAGGTGTGCCCATGGGTAAAGTAGCAGGTGCGCAAAATTTTGACGGAGCGAATTGGTACGAGCAGCACATTGCCAAAAGAACACGGGATGCATTGGCTGAACAGGACCGCGCATTTGCGGAAAAACACGCTGGCGACAGCCTGGATCAGTTGGCTGCCTATCTCCGGCGCTGCGCCGGACATTGGGGAAAGTCCCCTGCCCCCATCGAGATCGTCGGCGGCAGTTACATCGCAGAGCGCTTTGGCGATTGGAAAGACGCGCTGAGAGCCGCTCATTTGAATCCTATATACAAAAACCCCCGCAATAGAGATTGCGGGCGCTATCAAAAAGAAAAGAGTATCCAAATTCAGCTGCATCGGGTCGAGCGTGACGCTAAACGGGCAGCACGGGCCGAGCGAGCCAAGCAGCGCAAATGCGAATGCGAAGTTGAGGAAGAGTCTCCCGTTGCAGATGTGATGCTTGATTAGAGTCTGTCAAGTCGAGGGCGGAAATCCGCCAGCTTTTCCATATGGGCAGGAGGGGCTTAGCCAGCCCCTTCCGCCCAATCCTCTTAACGAAAGCACCTTTCGCCTTGGACAGATCGGAACGCAACACCAATTATGATAGGGTGTTGCGCCTCTATATAACCTTGTTATTTTCTTATTGGATGCGAAAATGTGCTCACAGCTAAGGTAATAATGCCGGCAGGCCTTATTATAAAAAAATTTTCTGAGAGGAGATTGGAAATGCAAAAGACAGCGAAAAAGTTCCTTTCAATGCTGCTTGCGCTCATGATGGTTCTGTCCATCCTCCCCACGGCAGTCTTTGCAACGGAACAAGGCACAGTAGCTGCGCCGCTGGATAGTATTGTTCCCTATGGTGCGAATGACCAGACCACAGGAACGGCAACTATCAGTGTGCAAGATCCTGTGACCTTTACTGGCTATGATACGCCCTTCGCGAATGTGCCCTACTACCTGGTCACCGTTCCCGCAGGTACCACCTATGTAAAGGCCACATACAAAGACGCTGCCATACTGACCAATGCCACAACCGGCGAAGCATCCGGCTACTACGCCGATGTGCAGCAGTGGACTGGCGGCGGTGTAGAAATGGCCTATACGGAGAGCGATGGGGCTATCACCATCACGATCCCCATGAACTACTCCCGTACAGCCGAGGACGGGACCACGGTCCAAAAGAGCTTCGTGCTGGGTGCGGACGGCAGTGGCAATGCCTTTGCGCCGGAGTATGACAGCAGCGCCAGCTATGCGCCTGTCCACTTCCTCGCTTTCGAGTATGCGAGCAAGTCGGCCCCCACGGTCGCTCCCGGTGCAATCACCACAGCCCATGTGACCCTGGGCAATGCCTGGACGCTGGATGTGGCCGAGATGTTCACGGATGCCGATGGCGATGTGCTGGACTACACGGCAGCCGTTAACGGTGTCGAGCAGGAGCTGGACGGCTCTCTTCTGAGCTACACTCCTACTGTGGCCGGTTCTTATACCGTCACGCTTACCGCCACCGATGACAGCGGCACCGCTACCCACACCATCGCTCTGACCGCCACGCAGGGCACGCAGGTCCCGCGGCTGAAGAGCGGCGTACCTGTCACCGCAAGAGCTACAGTGGCCGAGGGCTATGCTTACAACCTGTCCGATCTGCAGGCTGGCAACATCTTTGAGAATCCGGATGGTTCTTCCCTGAGCTACACCGACTACTATTATATGAGGACGGTCGGCAACGAGACGACCGGCCCGTACTATTTCTCCACGGCTCTGTTCGGCGCGACAACTATCCAGATCACGGAGAATACTGCCGGTACATATATCTATGAGTTCCATGCAAAGAACTCCCACGGCAACTCCGCCGATACCTGGACCCTAACTTTGAAGGTTGACAATGCCGAAAAGCAGAACTACACCTTCCATGTTGGCCAGGACATGAACGGCTCCGCTGCCGTACACAACCCGATCATCAAGCTCTATAGAACAGTAAAGCTGGATGACAATGGTGCAGACATCATTGGCTTTGAAAGTGATGGTACCCCCATCTACCATGACGAAAACGATGCAGTTGAAACCGTAAAATTCTGGGATAAGGATTTTACGGATGCGTCAAATGATCCGCCTGAAACGGCCAGTGAGATAAATGGCAACTATAAGGATTTCTATGCTGCCTTGATCCCCGGTAGATACTCCTTCCGTGCGTATGGATACAACTCAGTATCCAAAGAGTACGATGTTTATCTCGGCGGCCACAGCTTGACGCTGCCCACCGAGGCGAATGTGGATGGCGGCACTGGCGGCGGCACGGAGATCTACCTGCGCTTGCACTCCATCTACACGACATCCAAAAAGACCGACGGCACCTACTTTGGCAAAGCTGACTATACGGCCCGTGTGGTCATGCCCATCATGGGCGGTGAGGTACAGCACGGAGATTCCTATGTTTCCGGCGGCTATACCTACTACCCCTTCATGATGTATTCCGCCGGCAATGCAGCCCTGTGGAATGCCTATGTGGAGCCCACTGACAAGGCCAATTATATCTTCACACAGTCGATCAACAACACGACTGCTGCGGGATATACCCCTGTCACCAAGAGCCTGTCCATCTCTCAGGCGGTGACGCTGACTGTGACGGTTCCCGACTACGCAGATTTCACGCTCTACTTCCAGTATAATAACTTCAACACGAAGGCCATCGAGCCGACTGGAGCGGCTACAACTGACGCTGCTGCCGGCACAAAGACCCTGCAGTACAAGGTCAGCAAGAACAATTCCAACTACACCTGGCGTTTGGAGGACAATCGCTCCGGTGTAACGAATTATGTGACCAAGGCCGGCTGGCTGAAGAGCGGCACTACCGACTTTGCAAAGACCTTCACCTTCGAGAGCGGGGATTCTACGGACAAGTATTCCCACAGCTTCGAAGACCTTGGCACCATTACCAAGACCCGTGACGAAGCGGAGATCCAGACATATTTGTCCCCCACCGGGTACAAGTACCTGGATGGTACGAAAAACCCGCTTACGCAGCGCGTCCGCGCCTATCGCCTGTGGCAGATCATTGACAGCGATGCCATGAACATCATGATTGAGCCGGAGTTCCACTTCAATGTGATCGACGGCACGGCTACGATCACCACTGCCACCGACAGCAAGGGCAAAGCCCTCGGCGGCAATGCCAAGGGCAACTGGGTGGATGTTACCCCCACAGGCACTGCCTTCGTTGCCGTGAATTATGAGGCCCTGGATGTTTACACATCCGCCGACGCTCATGGCACCCACGGCGGCTTCTATCCGGCCAACGATCCTGCGCGCACCAGTGTTTTTGTGGTGAGCAGCACGGAAGGCGGTACCGCAACGGCCAATATCGCCTATAATTCCAACGGCTTGAGCTCTTCTCGCCCGGCGGCTTGGGATTATAACTACGACAACTGGTTCTATCTGAGCACCGACACCGCCCCCACCCTGGACTTCACGGTGTCGAGCAATAGCGATGAATATGGTGTGTCCGATGTTCAGTATGCCGTTGTCACCACCAACAAGACCACCATGGTGAGCGAACTTTCCGATTGGTTCCCCTTGACGGCGGACTCCAACGGCAAATACCATGCAAGCCTCCTGCCCTTCCGCACTGCGGAGCTGTCCGGCGGCACTGTGGCCATCAAGATGACGGCCAACGGTAAGGTGTCCTACAGCCTGGCTCGTGTGGCTGAGGTAACTGCGCATGTTGAAAATGCCTCCAATCCCCAGGAGACCGAGATCATGCCCGGCGATAAGGTGACGCTTTCCTTCGATGGCAGCTACCGGGGTATCTACAAATACAGTGGCATTTTCAACCCCACTACCTACAACCTGTTCTATTCCATCGGCGATACGGCCTATAAGACCAATGTCGCCCAGTATCAGCAGATGGATCAGGCCAAGCTGGAGCTAACAATCCCGACGAATGTGGACTTTGGCTCCGGCAGCACCGCTAATGTTCAGCTCACCAACGGTTATACCTACGGCTCCATGTACTCGGCGGCGAATCCGTTCTCCACTCTGTATAACATGACGGATACCGGCGTCGGCACCAACTTCAATGCGATTACAGTGAACTTCTGCTTGAACCGTTTCCCCGATGTGAATGTTACAGTTGTTCCGCGGTATACCTTCAAGCTGAAGCTGAATATTACCAATCCCACCACCGCCACGCCCACTGTGACGCTGACGGATGCCTCGGGCAAGGTCTATACCGCCAACAGCAGCGGTGAGTATGAGAATCTGCCCTATGGCACTTATACCTATGCGGTGTCCTGCGCCAGCTGCAATTATGCCTACGGCAGCTTCTACCTGGGCAGCGCAGACAAGGCCAATGTGTCCGGCGGTGTGCTGACCAAGACCATTCCGCTGACGGCCTCTGCCGCCGGCGCATGGGACGGCACCACCAAGACGCAGCCCACCCTTTCCGGCGGCGTGTATCAAATCGGTACCGCTGCGGAGCTGGCTTGGTTTGCCAACCAGGTCAACAGCGGCAGCAACACCATCAAGGGTGCGCTGACGGCTGATGTGGACCTGGCCTACTACAACTGGACGCCCATCGGCGGCACTACCGCCAGCACGGCCTTTAAGGGCAGCTTTGACGGCGATAATCATACCGTGAAGAACATGGGCATCTACTATAGTGCCACCACTACCTCGGCTCCGTATAAGGGACTGTTCGGCTATGTGAACGGCACCAGCAGCAGCTACGCCACCATTCAGAATCTGAAGGTGACCGGCAAGATGTACCTGACCTCCACGGCCAGCGTTGCCAACGCCTATTCCGGCGGCGTGGTGGCCTACGCCAACTATACCAACATCTCCGGCGTTGTCTCCGATGTTGACATCACCGTTACCCGTGTGAATGGCAACTGGAGCAGCGTGGGCGGTGTTGCAGGGCGGATCATGAATTCCAATGCTACCAACTGCGGCAATGAGGGCACCATCCATGGCTACCAGTATGTGGGCGGTATCACCGGCTACGCTACGGGCGCCATTACCGGCTGCTACAACGGCGGAGTGATCACCGGCAACGGCTATGTAGCCGGCATCGTTGGCATGACCACCAAGGGCGTCACCGCTTGCTACAACACCGGCAGCATCACCGGCGCCAGCAACTATGTGGCAGGTATCGTGGCCTTTGCCTCCGGTGCGTCTGCTTCTGTCAAGAACTGCTATAACCGGGCCTATGTGGAGAGCACCGGCAGCAATGTGGGCGCTGTGGTCGGCATGACCAACAACGCCTCCGCTGCGATGTCCAACCTGTACTACTTGAACTTCACTTGCGCCCAGGGTATCGGCAGCGCCAAGAACGCTGATACGCAGACGGCCACAGGTGTGAGCAAGGATACGATGGCCGCTGATGCTTTCGTGACAACCATAAACACGGGTCTGACCACAGCAGCTTTCGTCTCCAGCCGGTACAGCCCTGCTCTGACCTGGCAGACCGACTTGATTGGCCTGACGACCCCCACCAAGGGCAATGTAAACCTGGATCCCTTTGGATATGTGGACGAGGATGATTTGACATTGCTTACCCAGTGGGTGGCCGATAAGAAGACTTCGGCTGACCTTACTGCGGAACAGTGGGCGCAGGCTGACATAAATGGTGACGGAAAGCTAAACGTTTTGGATACAACGAGGCTCCGTAATTACTTGAGTAATCCCAAGCTGTCCCTGTAAATCGGGAGGTTGGGGTGTCAGTAACTGTATCCCCTCAGTCAACTGAATTTGTTGGGTAGGTTAATTCTATCCCTGACTTGACCCGAAGGGAGCCCCTTGGGGCCCCCCTTCGGGTCATTTATTATAAGTCGCAATGGCGCACTTAAAGTAGATGACATTGCCCGAAGGGGCTTTTACTTTATATGGAGTGAATATGAAAAAACTTGTTTCATTACTACTTGTTTTAGCAATACTGATATCTGCAATGCCTGTTGTCTTTGCAGCAGGGAGCGATGATTATTTCGACGTATCTTTTGACAATCAAGCGCCTTCGGCAGGCGGAGAAGTTACAGCTACAATATCCCTGAAAAAGCAAATATCAGGCGTTTCCACGGTTGTCTTGGATTTCTCATATAATAAAGATTATCTGACCTGCACCGGTGTGGCATTTAGCGGAACAACATTGGATTATGACACGACCGAAGTGCAATCGGGCGAATACCTCAGTTATGTTGAATTTGCGGCGCTGGATGACGACGCTGCAGCAATATATCAGGCGCTTCCCGTTGGCTATACCATTAAATTAACTTTTAAGGTTGCGGATGATGCAGCCGGAGAAGCACTTAATTTTAAATTAAATTACGTCACATATGATACTGATTATAATGAGTATTCTGAAGAAAACTCTTACAGCATGACAGTAGCTGGTTCGTTGCAAATTAAGCCCACAGCTACCGGCTACTCTGTTTCTATGGGAGCTGACCAGCAGGTTGCTGCGGGTCAGCAGGTTCGCATTCCTGTGACCGTCGCCTCCTCTGAAAAGGGCATCACCGGCTTCAACGCCTATGACATGACCTTTACCTACGACCCGGCAGCCTTGACCCTGAACACCAAGACTGGTGATGCCGCCAACCTGACGGTGGAGGACAATAACGGCACCGTTCGGGTCCGCCGCTACGGCGCTATTGTGCCTTTGGGCGAGGCCCTGGCCCTGGACTTCACCGCTAAGAAGGCAGGCACCAGCACCGTGACGCTGACCGCTGCCAAATTTGACCTGGATGCCAACTCCATCAACTTTGACGCCCCGCCTGCCACCATCACCGACTCCGACACCAATGTGAAGGGACTGTGGACGGTCACCCTGCCCGACGGCTTCGTCAGCGCTGCGACAGACAAATCTACACTGGTGGAGGATGGCGCGGACTTCACCTTCAAGCCGGTGGACACCAACTATGAGTATACCCTGACTATCACCACCAACGGCAAGACCGATGAGGTGACCGTGAAGGGCAGCAGCTACACCATTGCGAACATCACCGACAATGTGCAGGTGACCCAGGTAAGCAGGGTGGGCAAGACCTACACGGTGAAAATCGAGGGCAGCGGCGCGGACCTGGTGACGGGAGCCGCAGCCACTGCGCAGTTCCCCAATGATTATACCTTTACCGTGAAGGCCCCCGGAACGGGCTACCGGACCACCGTGGCTATTTCAAACCGCGGCACTTACCTCACCAAAAACAAGTTTACCACGGAGCGGCAGGTAAATGGTGACGATGTCTACACGATACTGGGCGATAGCCTGGCCGGTGACGAAAACAATGTGATCACCATTACCGTGGAAAAGGTCGAGAACACGATCATAAAGAACATCATCGTGGAGGGTAACGGCTCCGAGGCATTCAGCCCGGATAACGATATGACCTTCCATTACGATGAGAATTACACCTTCCGGCTGAACCTGGACACCGCACATTATACCTATGTGATCCGCGCAAAGTATTACCGGGATAATGCTCCTGTGATGATGAATGTAATCGACAACGGTGACGGCACCTACACCGTCCTCAGCCCGCTTGCCTTAGACCTGCATATTGTCATCGAAAAGTTTGCCAAGGCGCTGGACCCCAATGCGGTGGATGTGTCCAAATATTTGGAACTGGACAACAAGACCATATTCATCGTAAGCGTGTATGGCACGCTGCAAAACAAAAATGCTGACGGCACCTACAGCTATATTGCCTACACCTACGACGGCCACCTTATGTATAACACCAGCTACTATGTGGACCCCGCCAATGATAGTAAGGGTGCCAGCAGCTGGCTGGTCATGGTAGATAGGGGCGAGACCTTTACCAAGGAGGATGCTTTGGCAAAGCTGGCCTTCCAGGACTCCGACAAGGAGCAGTATGATAGCATCTCTATGACCTATTGGGGCAAGATATTAGAGAATGTCAACGGATCGCCGAGCTCTAATTGGGATGTCAACGATTCGCAGTTTGTCTATGACCTGTATAACGGTGTCTATGACAGCTTTGAAAAGGTAAGCATAAAGCAATTCCTGTTGGCAGACCAAAGCCAGGATCGCCTGTTGAATTCTGCGGATGCAGTCACTATGACCAAGAGGTATAACTGGTAACTGAGCAGCCTCCCTTCCCCAGTGGGAGGGGGAGGCTATCCCTCGTTGGGGACTTCGCACCGGTCAAGCCGGGCAAAAAACGGCCCAACCGGGCGGAGAGAGAAGGAGATCAGCATGAGAAAACGTATTTTTACACTATTGGCAGCCCTGTGTCTGCTGCTGTGTCTGCTGCCCACCGCAGCCTTTGCCTCGCAGACGGGCGGCAAAACGGACGAGAGCCGCAGCTACAATTTTGACCTGTCCGTAGGCGGTGCGTATGAGGTGCGGGCCACCACCGGCGAAACCATCACCGTGACCCTGGTTCTCAAGCGCACCGACGCCCAGGAAAGCACCGATATGTACGGTATGCAGACGGAAATCGAGTACGACGACACCTTCCTCCAACTGGTGGACGGCAGCGTCATGACCGCTCCCGGCATCCGCTGGAGCGATTTAGGCCGCCGCACCGGCGGGCGGGCCTTCTATCTGAACTTCGTGTCCTTTAAGGGCGGCGAGGCATGGGAGCCGGAGGTGGTAGTCGGCAGCTTTCAGATGAAGGTCATCGGCACGGCGGGCGTATCCCAGCTCGCCCCCACCAACACCCTGGTTTCCACCCAGGACGGCATGGCCGGATACGCCGTGAAGGATAACAGCGTGTCTGTCATCGTCACCACGGACTGCACCGTTACCTTTGAGAGCAATGGCGGCACGGAGGTCCCTTCCCAGACCGTCCAGTACGGTGAAAAGGTGAAAAAGCCCGAGGACCCCATCCGGGAGGGCTACCACCTGGAGGGCTGGTACAGAGACCTGGACCGCACCCAAAAGTGGGACTTCCACAAGGATACCGTTAAGGGCAACATGACCCTCTACGCCAATTGGGCCGAGGGTGCCGCCGCAGGAAGCGCCACCTGGTGGATTATAGGCGGTGTGGGCCTGCTGGCCCTGCTGCTGATCCTGCTGGCCCTGCTGGGCAAGAAGAAGGTCCGATTTGAGACAAACGGCGGCACAGAGCTGGAGACCGTTTCCGTGAAGCGGGGCGGTGTCATCGGCGAAGTCATGACGCCCACGAAGCCCGGTGCCGTGTTCGGCGGCTGGTATGCAGATCAGGCGCTCACCAAGCCCTGGGATACACAGAAAGACCCGGTGCGCAGCAACATGACGCTCTACGCGCGCTGGATGTAACCTACGCATAAATGAGGTAAACAAATATGAGAAAACGCATACTATCTCTGCTGCTGGCACTGACTTTGGTTCTGTCGGCAGGCGTATTCGGCGTCATACCGGCGCTGGCTGCGGATTCCTGCGTTTCCGTGAAGGCGAATGCCGTCACCACCGGCGAGGTGGTGGCCGGCAGCCTGCTGGAGATCAAGCTGGCAGATGTCTTTGAAGATACGGACGGCCACTCGCTGACCTATAAATTGACCAACGCAGACCAGTTCAGCGTTCAGACCAAGGTCAAGGATGGCGTGCTCTATGTATCAGAGAAAGACCCCGGCACCTATGAGCCAAAGGTCAAGGCGACCTGCTCGGACGGCAAAGAGCTTACAGCGACCTTTACCATCACGGTCAAGGAAGCTCCCCACGGATTGGACGCACAGTATAACTACGATGAGACCCCCGCCAAGGAAGTCACCGTATATGTGACCATCTCTAACGACGGTGTACCGCTCAAGGGCGCGGATGGCACGGTTCTCTGCCATAAGGCCATCACCGTCCCCTACTTCGACCTGAGCCGGTACGACATGGCCGAATTCTACCGTTACCACACGGCAAACGGCGAGGGCGAGTACATCGACGAGAACATCGTGGAACGGCCCACCGGCCTGCACCTGTATCTCTACCTGCTGGAGCGCTACTTCATCGGCCTGCCGGAGGAGGAATGCTGCAAGGGCAAGTACGACCGCGGCGCTTTGGAGAATTTTATCCTAAAGAATGATGTCCTTTACATGGATGAAGAACCTGCCTATACAGCAGACACGCTGGCCGCTCTAAAGATCACCGGCTCTCCCACCAGCCTCTACATGGCAAATTTTTGGGGCCATGACGAGAACTTGATGTATTACAGAAACCACTGCTACCCCTACATGAGCCCCGGCTGGGGCTCCACCTCCGACTATATCGTGCTGTCGGACGGAGATACCTGGGATGTGTCCATGTATAGCAACTGGAGCTTTTGGAGCAGCGGCGGCGCGTTTACCTGCTTCGACCAGGACGAATACAGCGTCCGTCCCGGCACACAGATGACAGTGAATACCCAGGCCTACGGTACCACCTTCGAGGGCAGCGACTTCTATCCCTTCTCGAACCTGGATGTGTTCCTGTATAACGACAAGTGGGAGCAAATCGATCAGTACAAGGAAGCGGCTGACGGAAAGAGCACTTTCTCCTTCACCGCCCCCACAGAGGAGGGCACCTACTACCTTGTAGGCATGGATCCCAACCGAAAGATTGCCACGGATGATTCTGGCGGCACGGACTATGCCAAGATCGCACCGGCCACAGCCATCTTGAATGTGTCCGCTACCGCTGAGTTGGAGCGCCCCTTCCAGTCCATCTCTGTCAACGGCACGAAGCTGAATGCAAAGAACATTTCCTATGAGGGCATCGTTACCCTGGGCAGCGAGGACAACGAGGAGTTCAAAAATGTCTACGAGGAGATTCCCAAGTACCATGTGATCGTTCCGGAGGGAACGGAGAGCGTTGACATTACCTACAACGAGGGCGTGGATATTTACCACGCAGACGCTACTGCATACGGCTATGAGACGGACCTTGCCGTGGATGTGGTGTCCTCGGCAACCATCCGCTCCGTTACTTTGGAAAACAGCTACAAGGCCAACAGTGACGGAACCCAGACCGTTACCACCCCCGTCACCCGTTATATCCGCAATGCGGACGGAACAGCCATGGCGGTCACACTGGAATCCAGCAGCACTAATAATTTTAGGCCCGTCGCCCTGTTCACCTTTGAGTATGCAAAGGCAGACATAAAGCCGGATGTGACATATGGGGATGTGAACGGAGACAATACCATTGATGTTTCGGATGCACTGCTGATCTGCCAGATTTATCTGGGCAATGTAGCACCGACGGATGCGCAGAATGCAGCTGCCGATGTGAACGGAGACGGTGCAGTAGATGTTTCGGATGCCTTGATGATTTGCCAGTTCTATCTGGGAAATATTACGGAATTCCCTGCTGAGAAAAAATCTTGATAGGAGGAATTGAGAACACATGAAAAAAATAGTTTCTATTCTGCTGACATTGGCGATGGTGCTGAGCCTGGTACCTGCCGTCTTTGCAGCAGACGAGCCGACCATCACTATGAGCGCAGATAAAACCTCTGTCGCCCCCGGTGAGACTGTGACGCTGACGTTGAGCCTGGATAAGGACACAGCGATCGATGGCGCAGGTATGAAGATCAACTTTGACACATCCGCCTATACACTTTCTAAAAGAACTGGCGTATCAGAGTCTGTTGAATTTGCTTTTACAAAAGTAGACGTAGCAAATTCGAAGGGCTTTGTGGGACTTACTTACCTGCTTACCTCCTGGGATGCCGATGCGGAGAACCACAAGATCTGGAAAGCTGGCGATTTAGCCACATTTGTTTTCACGGCAAAGGAGGGGGCAGATACTACTAACTCCAAGTTCACGCTGCAGATTGATACGTTAAAAACGTATGATCCCAAGCAAGGAGATAATCTTATTGATGTTGCTCATAATGTGGTCGGCGGTGAGTTGACCATCCCTGTTGAAACCCCTGAAGCCAAGGGCTACACCGTATCCATGGGCAGCGATGTAACGGTCGCCTCCGGTCAAATTGTGGAGATCCCTGTGTATATTGGCAGTAACAACGGCGAGACCACCTACAATGCATATGACATAAGAGTCACTTATGACAACACTGTACTGAAGCCGAACATGGAGAGCGTTTCTGAAGAAGGCTATCGCGCATTTGTGTCTTCCGGCGCTATCAACATAACCCGTTATGGCGAGCCCGCCAACCTGGGCGAAGCGCTGCGGCTGTCCTTCACCGCTGTGGGACAAGGATCAACTGAGGTGAAAATAGATTTAACTAACCTTAAAACGAATCTTTATGCCTATGTGGATAACAGCACCCATGCCTTTAATCAGGATGCCGCCGTCGCCATTGTTCTGAACGATAAGACCACCGTGACCGTCAGCGGTTACACCGTGGACCTGCCGGATGACTTTAAGCGTACCGATGCGGAAGGCTCCGTGATCGCAGCAGGCGGCAATCTGACCTTCGTCCCCAAGGACCCCAACTATGACTACACCGTGACCGTCACCGTGGGCGGCGAGGAAGTCACCCCCACCATTGGCGCCGATGGCACCTACACGGTCCCCAATGTCAACGGCAATGTTATTGTCACCAGCGAAAAGACCGCCAAGACCTTTAATGTCACCCTGGGCGATAATACCACCGGTGAAGCGACTGCTACCTACATGAAGGACTACACCTTCAAGCTGACTCCTGCGGCTGGCTACACCTATAACATGACTGTGACCATCGGCGGCAAGGGCTACACCGGCTTTAAAGCTGTATCGAATGAGGACGGCACCACCACCTACACCATCCCCGGTGCGGATGTGACCGGCGACATCATCATCAACAGCAACAAGCAGGTCAAGCAGCCGGAAACCTACCAGGTCAGATTTGTAGGCAACGGCGCAGGTGAGGCTACCGGTGAAAGTACCGTTCAGGAAAAGGCTAACTACACCTTCACCGTGGCCAAGCAGGAGAACTTTGAGTACACCATCACTGCCACTATGGGCGGCACGGATGTGACTGTCACCGAGGGTGCTAACAACACCTACACCATCGCCAGTGTCACCGGCAATCTGGTCATCACCATCGAGAAGAAATCCACTCTGACCATGGAGGTCACTGTTTCCAAGTATGTAGAGATGGATAACAAGACCGTGTTCCTGGTAACCGTGACCGGCACCCCCGAAGAGGGCAAGGCGTTTGCCTACGGCGAGGATGTCATGTACAAGACCACCGCTTATGGTGATAATGTGTACAGCTGGCTGGTGATTGTGGACAAGAATGAGGCATTCGACCAGGCTACGGCTGAGGCCAAGATCACGCAGGCCAGTGCTACTGCCGAGGAAGTGACCCAGAGCTATGATGTCAATGAGACGGGCCTTGTGGACATCAACGATGCGCAACTCACCTATGACATCTACAGCGGCAAGTACACCGACTTCGAGAAAGTCTCTGTGCGGAAGTTCCTGCGCGCGGATGTGACCCTTGACAGGGCCGTCAACTCCACCGACGCCGTTGCGGTCGTCAAAAATTCCAAGTAAACCAAGGCGAATCCATAGCTTCCCCTCCCTTTTGGGAGGGGAGGCAATTCGCCATAATTTGGGGCTTTACCATTGCCTCCTGTTTTAGGAGACGATGGTAAGAATCCAAAACAAGCATTTGGAGGATACTCGTATGAAAAAACATAGCGGCCTATATAGCGCCGTGAGTATTTTGCTGGTCATTGTGCTGGTGGCAGGGATCAGCCTCTCACTTCTTTCCTCCGGTCGGACAAGGCCGGAGAATCCCATCAGCACTCAGCCGGATCGGCTCCAGGCAGAGTCGCTGCAAGGCTCCGGCAGCACCGGCGGACAAAGCTCCGGCAAGGATAATACAGAGAATACGGATACTGCCCAGGATCCATCAGAGCCGCAGAAACCTGATGAACCGCAGAAGCCCGATGAGCCGCAGAAGCCCGATGAGCCGCAGAAGCCCGACGAGCCGCAGAAGCCCGACGAGCCGCAGAAACCTGATGAGCCGCAGAAACCTGATGAACCGCAGAAGCCCAATGAGCCACAGAACCCCGATGACACCAAGCCGGATCCATCGGGCCCCACAGACCCCACGGATAACCCCGGCAAGGGCGACCAGGGCGGCTCCGAGTCAGACGATAACAAAGGCGGCTCCGAGGATTCCGGTGACCATGGTGATGGCACCGGCGGAGACGACGGGGACCACGGCGGCAGCGGCGGTGACCACGGCAGCGGCGGTGAGGAGGATGATACCCCCCGCATTTATACGACACTGAAAACCCAGCAGCTTACCAAGGCAGAGCTGCCCGACAGCAAGCTGACCTTTGTGGCCTATCCCCTGGGTAAGGGCGATCTGCATATCCGTGTCCGGCTGAAAAATGAGACCAATTCCGGAAACGGATTGCTGCTTACTTCTCAGAATAACCAGGACTACGAGGCACAGCTGGATTTCAACGCAGATAACCTCTTTGTGCTGTCTCTTTATGATGGGGAGACCTTTTTGGGACTTGTTCAGTACCGGGTGGGCTATTACGCGAATCTTGCGGAGGATACCCACCCGACGGTGGGGGACTATCCACCCTCCATCGTTACCAATCTGGACGGGGCCAGCCTGGACATGAGCTCCCAAACCTTCCCCTTGACGGTGATTGCCCGTGCCAACGCAGAGCTGGGAGCCGGTGTGATCTATTCCAATCAAATTCGGGTCACGCTGGACGGCAAAACCGTGGAAAAGAGTTACGGCGATTCTCAACCCACCTACGAGTTGTATTTCGATCCCCCTCAGTTGGGCGATGAAGAAACCCACATCGTCCGGGTGCTGGCCTGGGATGGTAACGGAAACTCCACCATGAAGGTCTACACCGTCACCTATCACCAGATCAGTGAGGGCGACCCGGCAGGCTCGGTGGATGTGGTGCTGGATGCGACCACCATCGGCCTGGGCATTCTGGATACCGGTACGCTGGACATCGTGGAGGGCGAAACGGCGGCATCCGTGCTGCTACGCTTCCTGCAGGAGCGCGGTTATGAGCCGGATTACCAGGGGTCTGCTGCCATGAACTTCTATCTGCGCCGGATTAGCCGGGGCGACATTGCCTACCGTGCCAATGTCCCGGAGCATCTTTGGGAGCTGATCCTGCGGGACGGCATCACCACCAATGATAACTATGACCGGGACAGCATCGGGGAGTTTGACTATACCCAAGGCTCCGGCTGGATGTACTCCATCAACGGTACCCTGTATGAGGGTACCGGCATGAGCGGTTACAAGGTTCGCAACGGCATTACCATTTATGTGCGCTTCACCCTGTCCTACGGCAAGGACATCGGCGGCTACGATTCCACCGGAGGCGGCTACGGTTCACTGAGCAGCTACTGCGGCCTGTGGATCAACGGCGGCTACCAAGCCCTGGGCCACGACTTCGTGGAGACGGACCGTTTGGAACCCACCGAAACAGAGGATGGTTACATCCACTATCGCTGCTCCAAGTGCCATGAGGAGAAAACAGATATTCTCCCGGCCACCGGCGGTACGGAGCCATCCCCCACCGCCGCACAGGCGGCCCCCGCCCTGCTCCTGCGGCGGGGATCGGGCCTTACCCCTTATCAAAACAAATTCCATAGAACCTGGGAGGCAGCAGCATGAAAAGAGCAACACGAATATTAGCGGCACTTCTTTGCGTGCTGCTTCTGCTTCCGACTTTGGCCCTTGCGGAAAGCGCTCCCTCGCTGAAAAAACAGATCGCACAGAGTGCGGAGGGAATGTCCGCTCTGGGCGGCAAGAAGGGTGAATTGCTGAAAGACCGGGAACTGTTTCCTGCAGGCGATTCCGTCTGCGATTGGCTGGCCATAGCTATGGCACTGTCCGGCACAAGGGAGAGCTATTCCGTCTATTTGGCGGAACTGAAGGCCCATGTGGAGGACGCATACGCCAAAAACGGATGCCTGGACCGCAACAAGGCCACGGAATACCACCGGATTTCTTTAACGGTGCTGGCACTGGGGGGCAACCCCACCGACTTTGGCACAAAGCCTGACGGTTCGGCCATTGATCTGATTGCAGAGGGTACTTACAACTATGCCCGCGATCCGGGCGCTCAGGGCCTGAACGGCTGGATATGGGCGCTGCTGGCTCTGGATGCCAAGGATACGGTGGTACCGGACGATGCCCGGTATTCCAGAGAGGACATGGTGAACGCCATCGTCATTGCCCAGGAGCCGGACGGCGGCTTCGGCCTGATCCCCGGAAAATCGGATGTGGACATCACCGCTATGGCGGTGCAGGCCCTGGCCCCCTATCGGGACCAACTGGAGACCGAGATCGATGCAGCGCTTTCCTATCTTTCCGGCCAGCTGACGGACACCTGCGGATATATCGCCTACGACGATGAGAACGCAGAAAGTACCGCCCAAGTCATCCTGGCCCTGTGTGCGCTGGGCATTGACCCGGAGACGGATAGCCGTTTTGTTAAGGGCGAGCACACCCTGCTGACGGAGCTTTCCCAGTTCCGGGAAGCGGACGGCACCTACCGCCATGTGCTGGAGGGGGCCGGCGACGGCCTGGCAACGGCCCAATCCGTCCTGGCCTTAGTGGCTGTGCAGCGTGTGCGGTCCGGGCAGCCGTGGGTGCTGCATTTTGACGGCACTCAAGCGCCCCGTGAGGCATTCGTCACAAATGGAATCATCATCTGCGCCGTGATCGGTGCGGTAGTCGTAATCGCCGCCGGTGCGATCTACATCATCGGCAGAAAGAGGAAAAAAGCATGAACAAGCTGACAGATCAAATTCAGGCAGAGGTCAACAAGGTCGTTTTGGGCAAGGAGGACATCGTCCGCAAGGTGCTGCTGGCCATCCTGGCACAGGGCCATGTGCTGCTGGAGGATGTCCCCGGCGTAGGCAAGACGACGCTGGCCAAGGCATTTTCCAAAACGCTAGGTCTGGACTCCAAGCGTGTCCAGTTCACCTCCGACACCCTGCCATCGGATATTATCGGTTTCTCCGTATTTGATAAGGCAGAGGGCAAGCTGAAATATCAGTCCGGAGCCATTATGACCAATCTGCTGCTGGCGGACGAGATCAACCGTACCTCCAGCAAGACCCAATCCGCTCTGCTGGAGGCTATGGAGGAGTTGCAGGTCACCGTGGACGGCGTGACCCGGCCCCTGCCGAAGCCCTTTATCGTGCTGGCAACGGAAAACCCGGTGGGTTCTGCGGGTACGCAGATGCTGCCCGCATCCCAGCTGGACCGTTTCATGCTCCAACTGAGCATGGGCTATCCCAATCGGGCCAGCACGGCGGCACTGCTGAAGGATCGCCATCATGTGGACCCGCTCTCTGCCTGCCAGACAGTGACTTCCCCTGCCGAGCTGGAAAAGCTCATTGCAGAGGTCAGCAATATCCATGTGGCAGACCGAATTTATGACTATATTGCAGAGCTGGTGGATCTGACCCGCTCCAACGCCTATGTGACCCTGGGTGTCAGTCCCCGTGGCGCTTTGGCTGTGACCCGTGCGGCTAAGGCCAACGCCTACTTAGAGGGCCGGGACTATGTGATCCCTGACGATGTGTGCGCCGTGTTCCCGGATGTGTGCGTCCACCGTCTGATCCTCAACTCCAAGGCGCGGCTCCAGGACTATACAGCGGCACTGATCCTGCAAAATGTACTTACCTCCGTCCAGAAGCCGGATGTCCGGGAATTTTCCAGCAAATGAGAAAAACGATCTTAGGCAGCGCCCTGTGTTATCTGATCCTGCTGCTGGCGTTGGCGGCGCTGCTTCTTACAAGCGGCTCCTTCTGGGCGCTGGCCGGACTCTGCTTGCTGCTCCTGCTGCCCCTGGCCTCCTGGGCGGTCAATTTCTATGTCCGCAGGCACCTGCAGGCGGACATTCTGACCCCGGCCACAGCGGCAAAACGCACGGCAGTCAGCTGTCGGGTGCGTATCCGCAACGGAGCGTTTCTGCCCGTAATGCGCTATGGCTGTCAGGTCTCTATCCGCAATGATCTCACTGAGGAAGATCAGACAGTGACGCTGACCGGCAGCATCGGAGCCAAGGGCGAAAGCAGCCAAACCATCCTGCTGCAAAGCAGCTTCTGCGGCAGAGTGTATGTGCAGATCAGCCGGTTTACCCTGCTGGACTATCTGGGCCTGCTTCCCATGAAGGCCCTCGTGAAAGCGGATGCCCGTCTGACCATCCTCCCGGACCTGTATCCAATGGAGGCGGACATGACCGCCCGACCGGCCTATGCCGACGACGGCGCTTCCAATCGACGGGGTGAGGACCGCAGCGAGGTGTACCAGCTCCGGGAGTATCGCTCCGGCGATGACATCCGGCAAATTCACTGGAAGCTGTCCTCCAAGTTAGATGAGCTGATTCTGAAAGAGGCCAGCCAGCCGGAGAGCCGTTCCCTTTTGGTATTCTGGGATAAGCGCACCGGCGGTAACCCCCAGCAGATGGACGCACTGGCGGAGGTCGTGTCCTCCGCAGGCATGGCACTGCTGCAAAGTGGTGTACCCTATACCCTGTGCTGGACGGACCGGGACGATCTGCAGGTCCAGGACATTTCAGAGGAAAACCAGCTTTTGCAGGCTATCCCGGCTCTGGTAAAGACCAGGGGCAGCGCTGAGTGCCGCCTGCCCAAAACTGACGGTTACAGCCGAATTCTCTGTTTCGGCACAGCGCCGGAAGAACAGCTGCTCACGGACGGACGGGTGCATTTCATCCTCTGTACCGAAGAACAGTACCCCGGTGCGACCACCTTTGCCCCGCAGAATTATTCCGAGGCCATGCAGCGACTGGAGGTTTAACCCATCATGCGAAAAAATGAAAACGGACTCCAGTGGATTGTCACCGAAACGGTACAGAAAAAGCTGCACTTTCCCTGGGGCGCTTGGGTGGTCTGTGCCGTTCTGACGGTGGGCTTCTGCTTGCTTTTAACCGCTGCATTTCCCTCTGTTCCCTACCCATGGTGGGCCATGACAGCAGCTGCGATTTTGGCGCAGGCGGCGTTGCTGATAGTATACCAAACCAGAATCGGGAACTGGCTCGTTCCAGCGGGCATCGGCGTGTTGCTTCTTCTGAGCTTGGCACTGAACAAGTTTGTCCTACCCGGTTTTGGAACACTGGCAAATGATTTCCTGACCCTGCTGACGAAAAAGACCGGGAAGATCTACCTGGACCTTGCGGCAGCGGATGCCCAATTTCTGCCTCTGGCGGTAACGGTTCTACTGCTGGCGCTATCGCTGCTTCTCAGCCGCAGCGCATGGAGCGGACGGATGCTGCTGGCCTTGCCGATTCTGCTGCCCTGCTATGCAGCCCTGTTGCTGGGCTTGTTTCCCATAGGCATCGGCGGTGGGCTGCTGATTATTGGCACGGTGCTGCTGATGGTGCAGCACACGGCAGAGGGAGAAGCCCTTGCAGGCGTTCCGGCGCAGCTGATCTTGCCGGTCCTGTGTGCAGCGCTGTGTCTGCTGATTGGCCTGTCCTGCCAAGACAAGCTGAATACAGACATGGTCGAGACGATGCAAACCCAGCTTCACCAGCGGTACTACGACAGCGATACCAATTCCATGCCGGAAGGAAACCTCAAGAACTTACCCGCCTGGAAGAAAAGCGACACCCCGGCGCTGGAAGTCACAATGGAGCAGCCGGAAAAGGTGTATCTGCGAGGGCAGATATACGACACCTACACCGGCACCGGCTGGAAGGCAGCCGACACCGAAGGAACCGCCCAATATGAGGACCTTTTTTATTGGCTCCATGAGGAGAATTTCTACGGCCAGAGCCAGATCGCTCTGGCGGATGGCTATACGGAGACAGCCACCCCCCTCTCCATGACCGTCAAGAATCTCTCCGCCTGTTCCGCCCACGGCTACTATCCCTATGCCGTCTATGGCAGTGAAACGCTGGCAGCGGACCGCATCGGGGACACGGACCTGCCCCCGGCAGAGAGCCTGTCTTATCTGAAAGGCAGCGTCCCGGACTGGTATCAGATCCAGCGGAACCTCTCCACGGCCCAGGGCCGGGAGAACATCGAGACCTATCTATCCAAGGAGCAGGCATACGCCGACTATCTCCGGGCCATCGACCTGCAAATGACTCAGGACAGCTGGGCCGTCCTCCAGCGGCAGCTGCAGCTGGACACCCAAGCCCGGACCATTGGCGACATCCGCACCATTATCTTTGATTATCTCCGGGAAAACATGACATACGATGAGACTGCCCGGACCATGAATGGCAGCGGTGACTTCCTGCAATATACGCTGGAGCGCAGCGGACACGGCTACAGCGTCCACTACGCCACGGCAGCGGTGCTGATGCTGCGCTACATGGGTGTTCCGGCCCGCTATGTGGAGGGGTATTACCTCTCGGCGGAGGATGCCGCCCGGTACAAGGCCGGTGAGACCATCACCTTAACAGAGGAAAACGCCCACGCCTGGGCGGAATACTATGTCAGCGGTGTCGGCTTTGTGCCCTTCGAGGTGACTCCCGGCTACATAGACGATGAAGAGCTGTCCCTGGGCGGCGACAGTCCGGACGAGAACACCTACGAGAACAATACCCAGCAATTTGTGGAGGTCGAAAAGCCGGAGGAGATCGACGAGCATAAGCAGGACCGATTTACCTTCTCGCTGGATGCCCACTACCTGCTGTTTCTTCCGCTGCTGCTGGTCTTGCTGCTGGCCGGATGTATTTTCCACCGCCGCAGGGTGTTTCGGAAGAAGCTGGCCGCCATCGACGCTGCAGACGACCGGGAGGCCATTTCCATGCGCTATGGCTACGCCGTTTACCTGCTGCGCCACAGCACGATCCGGCCCCCGGAAGGAGCGGCAGAAGCCGCAGAGCTGAATCAAAAGGCGCTGTTCAGTACCCAGGAGATGACTCCGGAACAGCGCAAAAAGATTGACTCGTTTGCCGTGCGTGTACTGGATGCCTGCAAGGACAGCTGGACACCGTGGGAGAGAATACGGTACCGGCTCTGGAACTGCCTGTACTGAGAAATTAAAGGAGGATGGAAAATGCACAAAAGAGTAATGGCTCTGCTTCTGAGTCTGGTGCTTCTGGTTTCTGCCATCATGCCGACCACGGCAATGGCCGCAGAGGACGAGGGCGGCAGCTTCGTGTTCGTTGCCATGAACGCCAACAGCACCATCGTGGAGCCGACCCGTATCCAGTATAAATCTGGACAAACCATTCAACAGGCGCTGGCTGATTCAGATATTGAATTTGTCGGCCTGGAGCAGGGATTCATTTATGAGATCAACGGCGTTTCCGCCAACTATCTGCTCTATTATGACAAAGGCGGCTACAAGCTGGACGCTCCGGCTTCTTCCATTAAGGCCCTTTGCTTCCACGTATCTTCGACGTATTCGGATGATGCCATCCAGCTGATCCTCCAGATGGCGGATTACCTGGACATGACCAACCATGTGCAGAATTATCCGGCAGCGGCCAATGCCTATGCAGCGGCGCTGAAGGGCCTGCGGACGGCGACTGCCGACTCGGCAGGGCCTCTGCTGCAAGCCCTGAAAGATGCCATTTCCGAATATGCGGCCCTTCTGGACGGCACCCAATACACCGTCTCCGCAGCGGCGACTCAGAACGGAGTCGCTGTGGCGGAACCGGTCATTACCCTGACGGATGCCTATGGCAACGTCACCACCGGCACCGGCAGCGCCAAGGTCATTGCCGGCGACTACAAGCTCAGCGTATCCGACGGCGGCCATAACCGCACGGACGGTACACTGACGGTCTCCGCTGATGCACAGGTCTCCGTGACCCTGCCCTACGGCGAGTGGTTCGGCAATATCCGGCTGCTGGATGCGGAGAAAGAACCCTATCGTTTCAAGCAAAATCAGGCGGACCATACGGCGCAGTATTGGATTGAGGACACAGGCAACGCCCTGAGCAGCGTGTATCTGAATGCGGCGATGGGCAATGTCCCGGATACCAAGACCACCAGGCTCCGCACCATCTATACCGGCACCAACGGCAAGGATATGTCCAATCTGGCCCGCAGCTGGAACAGCACGGCCACGTCGCTTACTTATCTGCTTGCCGCCGGTATGGAGGGCAAGACCTTCGCTCTGGAAGCCCAATATGCCGGTGCAGACGGATACACGCAGATCCAGTCCTACGATGTTACCGTGACCCGTGTCCCCACGCTGAAAACGCTGACTGCTACGGCGGAAGGGACCAAGCTGCCTCTGGATTTCGAGCCGACTGTACGGGAGTACAGCCTGACGACCGTTTCCTCCACGCTGGAGATTGCCGCTGAGCCTTTCGGGGAGGATTACACCGTCACCGGGACCGGGACGGTGCAGCTGACCGGAGACACGCAGGATCACATGATTCAGGTAGCAGCGCCCAACGGGGAGCAGAGCACCTATACCCTCCACATTCAGAAGGTAGCTTCCGTACCGGTGACGCTGGCTGTGCCTTCCGGAACAACGGTGCAGGTGATCAATGGAGCAGGCTCCGAGATTGCCCCGGTGGACGGGATCTATCACCTGGTCCCCGGCGAGAGCTATACCTGCATCGCCACGAAGAACACCTGGTATCATACGCAGATCACCTTCACGGCCTCCAGCGGACTGAATGTGTCCGTCCCGGAGCCTGTCACCACCGACTGGCTGACCGATCTGGCATTCTACAACGGCACCTATGCTTCCAGCCGGATCGCCTACGCCGCCGACAAGACCTTCACGGCGGCAGACCACACCTACAACTATACGGTGTCCGACTGCAACAGCTCCGTTGCCATGCAGGCCACGGCAACCGGAACCGTGACGGCGCTGTATCGGACCCAAAGCACCGTGCCGGAGATTCATAATCTCGCACGGATGGAGACGATCACAACGCCTGTCAGCAAAACGGGTCTTGCTCAGAGCCTGACCTACGCCGTGGCCAAGGCCGGTTACGGCCAGACGGTGACGATCCGCATTTCCAAGACAGAAAACGGCACTACCTACTATCAGGACTACGATATTCAGCTGCTGCGGCAGCTGCACCTGTCCAGCCTGACTATTGCCACAAAGGATGAGACACTGCCCTTTGTAACTCCAAAGGGCGCAACGGCCCGCTTTGATCGAGATACCACGGATTATTATGTTAAGGTAGACCGGGAGGCCGCCGCTCTCTACCTCTCCGGCACCTATCCCAACAGCAGCACAGACACCGCCTGCTGCGGCGGGTACTATGCCAAGGTCAACGGCGTACGCTATGATACGCTGGCCGGCGCGGAAGCGGTCCTGGACACAGACCTTTATAATGAGGATATTTCGGTACAGGTCTGCCACGCAGATACCGGCAGCATTGAGCTGACCTATACCGTCCATGTTCAGAAAAGTGACCCCATCCAACTGACCATCCAAACGACCCCGGCGGATGCCACGGTGTTCCTGACCAACGATCTGAACGGCAAGCGCATCGTGGAGAAAAACGGCACCTACAGCCTGACCCCCGGTGCCAGCTATTCCTACACTACCACCTGCGCCGGGTACATCGGTCAAACGGTGGAGCACTATACCGCCCCCGACAAGGACGGTACACTGACCATTACGCTAAAGAAGGCTCCAGCCAACGACAAGCTCATCAATTTCGATTCTGCGTGGCCCCACTTACGCCAAAACAATGAGAATAACGGTGTGGTGGACTACAAGACGCCGGTCTACGCCAAGGATGCCGAGTTGTACTGGGCTACCTCCATTGGATCCGGCTACGATGTGAACGCCTGCGGCTGCCCCATTTTGGTGGACGGTGCCATCTACACCTACTCCGGCTCCCGCATTTACAAGGTGGATGCTATCTCCGGCGAAATTCTCATTGATAAGCCCATGGATCACAACTCCAGCTTCGCCATCAATCCGCCCACCTATGCCAACGGCATGATTTTCGTGGGCCTGTCCGACGGCACCATTCAGGCATTTGACGCCAACACCCTGAACTCCCTGTGGATCTACCGGGATTCCATCGGCGGTCAGCCCAACAGTTCCATCGTCTATCACGACGGCTACATCTACACCGGCTTTTGGGTAGGCGAGATCAACGAAGCCCATTATGTCTGCCTGAGCGCCACCGACGAGGACCCCACCCAGACGAAGGAGGAAAAGCTCCCCACCTGGTACTACACCAGCAAGGGCGGCTTCTACTGGGCCGGCGCTTATGTATGCGACGACTTCCTGCTGATTGGAACGGATGACGGCGCTTCCGGCTACACCACCGGCAAGCCCAGCCTGCTGTCCTTTAACCCCAAGACCGGCGAACTGCTGTCCAGCTACAAAATGGACGTGACCGGAGACATCCGCAGTTCCATTACCCATTACAACGGCAAGTATTACTTCACCAGCAAGGGCGGCTACTTCTTCGAGGCCACCGTGGACGAAAAGGGCACCATCGAGGATGTCCGCACCTTGAAGCTCTATAACTACGATGACGACCCCGCCAATCCCGCCATGTCCACCTGCACGCCCACCATTTACAATGGACGGGCCTATATCGGCATCTCCGGCACGGCGCAGTTCGGCGCATACAGCGGACATAACCTGACGGTCATTGACATCCCCAACTGGGAGATCGCCTATACCGTGCGGACGCACGGTTATCCGCAAACCAGCGGCGTTCTGACTACGGCCTATGAGGAAGAGACCGGCTGCGTCTATGTGTACTTCTTCGACAACTTTACTCCCGGTAAGCTCCGGGTGCTGGAGGACAAGCCCGGTCAGACCGAGGTATCCCTGAAAACGATGGAGACCTACACGGCCAGCGGCAAGTCGGAGACCTATACAACGCCCTACAACATCTTTACCCCCAGCGGCGCACAGGCACAGTACGCCATCTGCAGCCCCATCATGGACGAGTACGGCACCATCTACTTCAAGAACGACTCCGCCTACCTGATGGCTGTGGGCAGCACCATTGAACGCATCGAGGTCACGAAGCTGCCGGATAAGACGACGTACAATGTGAAGGATACCTTTGACCCCACCGGTATGCAGGTAACGGCCTACTACGCCAACGGCAAGACCCGTGATGTGACGAAGTATGTGACCTGGTCCGAAAAGCCGCTGACGGCTGATGATACCGATTTCCAGATCACCTTCCCCTACGCCATGTACCAAAACCGGGAGAACAGCGAGACCCTGGAGATGGAATACGGCGTCCACTGCGATAAGCCCATGACCACCCTGACCCTGACCATTGCAGATCAGAGTGCAGTCAAATACGGTGATGTAAATGCAGATGGCATCATTGATGTCTCCGATGCCATGCTGATCTGCCAAATCTATCTGGGCAATGTTACCCCGACAGATACGCAGAAAAAAGCCGCCGATGTAAACGGCGACGGCACCATGGATGTCTCCGACGCCATGATGGTCTGCCAGTATTACCTGGGCAACATTACAAAGTTCCCGGTGGAATAATAAATCATAGTGGTACACGGAAATAACCCGGATATGAAATGACCTCCCCAGCTTGACTCTGTCGCAAGCAGGGGAGGCCATTTCTATAATCACAGAAGAATTGATAAAATGGGGTGGATGTATGGCTGTGTCTAAGAGCAGACTCCTATATATTTTGCAATATCTTTGGCTAAAAACAGATGCCGAGCATTATGCCACGACCGGGGATATCCTTACATACTTGCGGGAGAATGATATTCGCTGCGACCGGAAGACTATACCCGGGGATATTCAGAAGCTCTGTGACATTGGCATTGACATTGAGGAGGAGCGTAGCCGGGAAAATCACTATTCTTTGAGCAGTCATCTGCTTACGCTGCCGGAATTGAAGCTACTGATCGATGCCGTGGAATCCTCTAAGTTTATTACAGCCAAGAAAAGCGCAGAGCTTATCGAAAAGCTCTCCCGGATGAGCAGCATATACCAGGCTGCGGAGTTAAAAAGCAATCTGTATGTCTCCGAACGGGTCAAGTCGTTCAATGAGCAGATATACTATCTGGTAGATAACATCAATACGGCCATCAACCATGGAAAACAAATCTCATTTCGCTACTTCCATTTCGATCAGCATCGCAAGGAAGTCCCCAATAATGGCGGCAAACGCTCTGGGCAGCTAAAAGCTCAAACACCTGTACCTCTAAAACGATTTATATCCAGCGTGAAACATAAGAGCAGTCCCATATCCACTCAGGCAGAAGCATTGGCGCAGGAAAGGATATAATGGAAGCGCCCCGCATCCCTTTAAAGGAACGGAGCGCTTCCATTGCCGTTCTGGTATTTCACAGTTTGAATTTATCCACAGAAATATCGATAAACCCAATCGGTTCGTCTTGCAGGAACATGACCATGTAAATGGGGAGATAGGTCAGCTTTCCGTCAGTCTTTACATTATCATTCGTGAATACATAGGCTTCCTGAATCCCGTATTCCGGAACCGCCATCACATTGTCCAGTGCCGAGTGCTTTTCGTAGTCTTTTCCGCTCTTCACTTCAATGGGGAGTACCCGCCCTGCTTGCTCGACAACAAAATCAAGTTCCCCCTTTTTCTTGCTGTTATAATAATACAGGGAATATTTGTGGGCATAAAGTTCCTGAGCCACCACATTCTCATAGACGGCACCTTTGTTGATATCTTTCTCCTTGGTGACGATTTTCAGCTTACAGGCTTTTCCGTATAAGGTGGTGAGCAGTCCCACATCTGACAGGAACAGCTTGAACAGCGTGCTTTTTTCATTCAGCATGAGCGGCACCGTAGGTTCCGTTGTGTTGAACACACCCAAAGCAACACCAGCTTTCCAAAGCCAGGTGAAGCTGTCCTCGATCCGGTCAAAGCGCAGTCCTTTCTTGATGTCCGCAATCATAAACCGCTTGTTCTTCTCATTCAGTTCGGCCGGGATAAGTTCATAAATGTGCGTGAGGAGCAGTTTGCGGTTTTCCGCTTCATACTGCGTAAAATCCAGCTTGTACTGCTCGATGATCGCTCTGTGTTCATCCATCACATCATCAATGCTTCCGGTCGTCCGGTATTTTTCCACCGCAGCAGGCATCCCGCCGATAATAAGATAGAGATTGAACATCTCCATGATTTTGCCGTGAATGACTTCCTCTACGGGCGTTTTGGATGTAAACGCCTTCCGCAGCGTATCCAATACGGGCTGGCCGACATGGAAGATTTGCAGGAACTCTTCAAAATCCAGCGGGTACATATTGAGCGTCTGCAAATAGCCGACCGGTGCGGATTTCAGATTCACGATCTCCACACCCAACAGGGAGCCGGACAGAATGTACCGGAATCGTTTATCGTCCACAAGAAACTTGACCTTCGTGGCGATCTCCTTGTATATCTGAATCTCATCAAAGAAAAAGACGGTCTTACCGGGAACAATTTTTTGATCGCTGTACAGGGATAGCTTCAGAATCAGGTCATCAATGCTTGTTGCACCGGCCAGAATCTCGACAATTTCCGGCTGCCGTATGAGATTGAACTCGATATAGTCACACCCCGCCGCTTTCAGACACTCCCGAATAATAAATGTCTTTCCCGCCTGACGGACACCATAGATCAGCAAAGCCTTGTCGCTGCTCTCGATCCAATGCATAATCTCTTTTTCAATTTTCCTTTTTAGCATCATCAGCACCTCCACATCTATCCTGTGCGTTTTACAAGGCTATTATACCTACGGTGCGACACTTTTTCAAGGGAAATACGATTATAAATTGACACTTTTTCTTTTGACCGCATCAATAAGTGTAGCAGTCAAGAAAAGTAGACACGAAAAATATTTATTTTTAATTTACTTTTTCAAAAGTAGACATGAGGAACATTTTTGCAGAAGTTGTTTTTTCAAAAGTGGACATGGACAATAATTTTTGCCGAAATCCTTTTAAGGCTTACCCGCAGATTTTCCAGACAGCGTCTGGAAAATCTCTATGCAACATACCACTGTCTACGGACGGTTGATGATTTGCCAGTGCGGAAACAAATTCAACTTGCGGTTTCATTCCCGTGACGGACGGACAGACGGCGTTGATTACCAATGCTACACATTGGTAAACCGGGGGAGCGTCGCCAAACGCCTGAACAAAGGCATCTCCATCCATTTCAATCTATCAGTCTAACAGAAGCTTGAACCATGGGCGGCGGGACAGTAAACTGCCCCGCCGCTCTGATTTTCAGCGGGCATGGTCTTTCTCGTGCGCAATGGTTCTCCACGCCGAGGCTGTCTCTACCAATATTTTGCATGGCAAGGCGGTGCGTTTTTTCGGAATATGACAGAATGACGGTATAATTCCTCCGAAAATATCTTGACAAGATTTATCAAGATTGATAAAATGGATATATAACCCAAAAAGGAGATGCAGGGATATGCTCATCACAAGGGAAACGGACTATGCGCTGCGGATGCTGCGGGTGCTGCTGGACGGAGAGAAGCACTCCGCCGCCGAGATGGCGGAAACGGAGCTGATCCCCATGCAGTTTGCCTATCAGATCCTGCGAAAGCTCTCCGCTGGGGAGCTGGTGCAGGTGAGCCGGGGCGCAGCCGGCGGCTGCCGGCTGTCCTGTGACCTGCGTGGCGTTTCCCTCTACGACCTCATGGTCGTCATGGGAGAGCATGACGTCCTGTGTGCCTGCATGGAGCCGGGGTATGACTGCCGCTGGCAAAGCGAACATGGGAAATGCGCCATCCACTGCCAGCTAACGGAGCTGCAGCGAAAGCAGGACGAGGCGTTCCGCGCCGTGAGCCTGCACCGGCTGCTGACCGGCGAAGCAATTCAAAAAGAGGAAATGACCCAACAAATGTGACATAAGGAGGTACACCGTATGCTGTTTCAGACCACACCCGCGCACGAGGAGCTGCGCGCCAAGATCCGAGCCTTTGCGGAGGAGGAGATCAAGCCTCTTGCATTCCTGCTGGATCAGAACAATGAATTCCCTGACGAACCTGTCAAAAAGATGGGACAGCTGGGCTGGCTGGGGCTGCCATTCCCCAAGGAATACGGCGGCGCGGGCCTTGACATTCTCAGCTACGCCATGGCGGTGGAGGAGCTGGCCCGTGTGGACGGCGGCGCAGGCGTGATCCTCTCCGCCCATGTGTCGCTGGGCGCGTGGCCCATCTTCGCCTACGGCACGGAGGAGCAGAAGCGGAAGTATCTCGTGCCGCTGGCAAGAGGCGAAAAGCTGGGCGCCTTCGGCCTTACCGAGCCTAACGCCGGGTCGGATGCCGGCGGCACGGAAACCACGGCACTGGACAAGGGCGACCACTACCTGCTCAACGGCGGTAAGATCTTTATCACCAACGCGCCCAAGGCGGACACCTATGTGGTATTCGCCGTCACCACGCCGGACATCGGCACCCGGGGCATCTCCGCCTTTATCGTGGAGAAGGGCTGGAAGGGCTTTGAATTCGGCGACCACTACGACAAGATGGGAATTCGCTCCTCCTCCACGGCGGAGCTGATCTTCAACGACGTGAAGGTGCCCAAGGAGAACCTGCTGGGCAAGGAGGGCGACGGCTTCAAGATCGCCATGTCCACGCTGGACGGCGGCCGCATCGGTATCGCGGCGCAGGCGCTGGGTATCGCCCAGGGGGCCTTTGAGCACGCGCTGGCCTACGCCAAGGAGCGCGTCCAGTTCGGAAAGCCCATCGCGGCACAGCAGGCCGTTTCCTTCAAGCTGGCGGACATGGCCACCAAGCTGCGCTGCGCCCGCTTCCTGGTCTACTCCGCGGCGGAGCTGAAGGAGCAGCACGCCCCCTACGGCATGGAGTCCGCCATGGCGAAGATGTACGCCTCGGACATCGCGCTGGAGGTCACCAACGACGCCGTGCAGATCCACGGCGGCACCGGCTTCCTCAAGGGCATGGAGGTGGAGCGCGCCTACCGCGACGCCAAGATCACCACCATCTATGAGGGTACCAACGAGATCCAGCGGGTGGTCATTGCCTCCCATCTCATCGGCAGGCTGGGCAAGAGCAGCGGCGGCGAAAGCCGCTCAACGGCCAAGAAGCCCGCGCCCATCACCGGTATCCGCAAGCGCACCATCTTCCGGGAGGGCGACGCCGCCCAGCAGGTCAACGATCTGGTGGCGGCACTGAAAAAGGACGGCCACGACTTCTCCGTGGGCATTCCCATGGATACGCCCATCCCCAAGGCGGAGCGTGTGGTCTCCGCCGGTAAGGGTATCGGCGAAAAGAAGAACATGAAGCTGGTGGAGGGCTTGGCCAAGGCCGCCGGCGCGGCTATCGGCTCCTCCCGTCCCGTGGCGGAGACGCTGAAATATCTGCCCCTTGACCGCTATGTGGGTATGTCCGGGCAGAAGTTCACCGGCAACCTCTATATCGCCTGCGGCATCTCCGGCGCCACCCAACACCTCAAGGGCATCAAGGATGCCTCCACCATCGTGGCCATCAACAAAAACGGCAACGCGCCTATCTTCAAGAACTGCGACTACGGCATCGTGGGCGATGTGATGGAGATTTTGCCCCTGCTCACTGCCGCGCTGGACAGCGGTGAGAAGCAGCCCGCACCGCCGATGGTGAAGATGAAGCGTCCCACGCCGCCCAAGCCCACGCCCATCGGCGACACCTATGTGTGCGGAGGTTGCGGCTACGAATATGTGCCGGAGTTGGGCGACGAGGACGGCGAGATCGCGCCGGGTACGTTGTTTGAGCAGCTCCCCGCCGACTGGGTATGCCCGGAGTGCGCGGAGGGCAAGGATCAATTTGTGAAGGCTTGAGCCGGGAGGGTATGAGATATGTATTGTGTGCGTAATGTGACCAGCGACCTCTACTGGGTGGGTGCCAACGACCACCGCCTTGCCTTGTTTGAAAACTGCTTCCCCATTCCCCGCGGCGTCAGCTACAACGCCTACTGTCTGCTGGACGAGAAAACGGTGCTGTTCGACACCGTGGACTGGTCCGCCTGCCGCCAGCTGCTGGAGAACCTGAACCACGTCCTGAACGGGCGGGAGCTGGACTATCTGCTCATCAACCACCTGGAGCCGGATCACGCCGCCTGCATCGAGGAGATCCTGCTGCGGCACCCCAAGGTGAAGGTCATCTCCAACGAAAAGGCCTTCATGCTCATGCGGCAGTTCGGCTTCCATGTGGACGACCACGAGTGCATCGAGGTGAAGGAGGGGGACACCTTCTCCTTCGGCCGGCACACCGTCACCTTTGTGGGCGCGCCCATGGTGCATTGGCCGGAGGCCATGGTGACCTTCGATGTTACCGACGGCGTGCTGTTCTCCGCCGACGCCTTCGGCACCTTCGGCGCGCTGGATGGCAAGCTGTTTGCCGACGAGGTGGACTTTGAGCGGGACTGGCTGGATGATGCCCGCCGCTATCTTACCAACATCGTGGGCAAGTACGGCCCTCACATCCAGCTCCTGCTGAAAAAGGCCGGCGGGATCTTAGATCAGATCAAGTATATCTGCCCCCTCCACGGCCCGGTGTGGCGGGAGAATCTGGGCTGGTTCATCGGGAAGTACGACACATGGAGCCGGTACGCGCCGGAGGAAAAGGGCGTGCTGATCGTCTACGCCTCCATGTACGGCAACACGGAGAATGCGGCGCAGGCACTTGCGGTACGGCTCTGCGACAAGGGCATGCGCCGTGTGGCGCTGTACGACGTGTCCTCCACCCATGTGTCCCAGCTGATCTCCGAGGCGTTCAAGTACAGCCACATCGTGCTGGCCTCGGTGACCTACAATCTGGGCATCTACCCCGCCATGCACGACTTCCTTATGGACATGAAGGCACTGAACCTGCAAAACCGCACCTTCGCCCTCATTGAAAACGGCTCATGGGCGGTGAAGTCCGGCGACCTCATGCAAAAATTTGTCAACGACGAGCTGAAGAACATGACGGTGCTCAACGAGCGGCTCAGTCTTGCCTCCTCGCTGGGGGAGGACAAGGCCATTGAGCTGGAAACGCTGGCGGACGCGATTTTGGAGTCCGTGCAGTGACCGGCGCGGGGAGCGGAAGAAAGAAATAGGCTGCCGCCTCCCTGCCGGGAAGACTGCATTCCGCGAGAGAGGGCGGACAAGCACGATCCCGCGCTTGTCCGCCCTTTTTCCAAAGGAGGCACAGCAAAGCAAGTCAGAACGCAATAAACGAGTTTCGGAAAGGAGATGCTACCATGAATTACAGTGCTATGATCCAAAACCGTAAGTCCGTTCGCGCCTTTCGCGGAAAGGAGGTGCCGAACGAGGCCCTCGCCCAGCTTCGCACCTACTACGAAAAAAACTGCCCCCGCCTTGTTCCGGAGATCGCCACAGAGCTGATCGTGCTGGATAAGGACGCGCAGGAGGCACTGGAAAGCTCCGCGGGCTACCAGCAGTTCCTCATTGGCGCACCGCACTATCTGCTCCTTATGTCTGCCCGGCACATCCACGCGGGCGTCAACGCCGGGTACATGATGGAGGATCTTGTCCTCAAGCTGACGGAGCTGGATATCGACACCTGCTGGCTGACCTTTACCGATAGCGACAAGATCAAAAAGGCTCTGTCCCTCACCACCCCGCTGGAGGTGGCGGCCATCGTGGCCTTCGGCTACGGAGAAAAGACGGCGAAAAATCTGCGGATGAACATTCAGAGCATGTCGCAGATCGATGTGCAGGCCGAACAGCAGTACTACGCGCCGAAAAAGAGCGTGCATGAGCTGGTCCACATGGAAAGCTGGAGCAACAAGTCCGGGCTTGATGAAATGATGGACTTCTATGACGATATGCTCTGGCAGGCCTTCTACGCCGCCTCCCTGTCCCCCAGCTACCTCAACCGCCAGCCCTACGGCTTCCTTGTCCGTGGCCACAGCATCTATCTGGTGCAGCAGGAGGACGCCTACACCGACAACCTCGACGCCGCGCTGGATCTGGGCATCGTGCTGCTCCACTTCTCCGCCGTCGCCTCCCAGTGGGCGGGAAGGGTGCGCTGGGAGCTTTCCCCGGATGCACCGGACGGCCTGCCTGCAGGGCATCGCGCGGTGGCCGTGTGCCGGGTGTAGCGGAGCTGCTTTCAGCCCCTATTGGGAGCATTTGCTTCAGATAGAAAAACCGGCTAATGCCGGTTCCAAACAGAAGATCAGGAGGTGTTTTTCCGATGGCCATCCGAACGGTAACGGATGCGATCCGCTAT
>ULWK01045412.1_pt1 | contig 33792 bp, 27 predicted proteins | sample 1960281 | NCBI WGS metagenome assembly ULWK01 (sample SAMEA4835810, study PRJEB28245) | human gut metagenome | biome: gut microbiome; material: fecal sample | place: Denmark | collected 2008 | reverse complement strand
ATGCTCTTCCGATAACAACAGCATTTAATACATCTTCCATGTTATCTTCAAGTTCCTTGTCAATCCATTCTTCCTTGACTTCTGGGAAGTCGCAGAGGTGGATACTGATAGGAGCTGTCTTGTCTATACTGCATACAAGGTTTCTGTAAATGCTTTCTGTCATAAAAGGAATCATAGGTGCTGCTGTCTTGCAAAGTGTTACAAGTGTTGTGTAAAGAGTCATATAAGCATTAATCTTATCCTGCTCCATACCCTTTGCCCAGAATCTTTCACGGCATCTTCTTACATACCAGTTAGAAAGCTCATCTACAAAGTCCTCAAGTGCTCTTGCTGTTTCTGTAATCTTGTAGTTGGCAAGATTATTATCAACAGTCTTAACAAGAGTATTAAGCTTTGAAAGAATCCATTTATCCATAACAGGAAGCTTATCATACTCAAGTGTGTACTTAGTAGCATCGAAGTCATCAATGTTAGCATAAAGTACAAAGAACGCATATGTGTTCCAGATAGTTCCCATGAACTTTCTCTGTCCTTCTGTAACAGCCTTGTCATGGAATCTGTTAGGAAGCCATGGTGCTGAGTTCTCATAGAAGTACCAGCGGATAGCATCTGCGCCGTGCTTCTTAAGTGCATCAAATGGATCAACTGCGTTACCCTTTGACTTACTCATCTTCTGTCCATCTGCATCCTGAACGTGACCAAGTACGATAACATTTTCATAAGGTGCTTTATTGAAAAGAAGTGTTGATATGGCAAGAAGTGAGTAGAACCAGCCTCTTGTCTGGTCAACGGCTTCTGAAATGAACTTAGCAGGGAACTGCTGTTCAAACACTTCCTTATTCTCAAATGGATAGTGGTGCTGTGCAAATGGCATTGAACCTGAGTCGAACCAGCAGTCGATAACTTCTGGAACTCTCTTCATCTTGCCCTTACACTTAGGACAAGTGCAAGTAACAGCATCAATATATGGTCTGTGAAGCTCGATATCATCTGGACAGTTATCAGAATGTTCCTTTAATTCTGCCTTGCTTCCGATAGATAACATTTCTCCACAATCATCACATACCCAGATATTAAGAGGAGTACCCCAGTATCTGTTACGTGAAATTCCCCAGTCCTGAACATTTTCAAGCCAAGCACCAAAACGTCCAGTTCCGATAGTTTCCGGAATCCAGTTGATTGTCTTGTTGTTAGCTATTAAGTTAGCCTTAACTTCTGGGTCACTCATCTTAATAAACCATGATTCTCTTGCATAGTAGATGAGTGGTGTATCACATCTCCAGCAGTATGGGTAATCGTGCTCGAACTTAGGAGCATCAAATAACTTGCCCTCTTTATCAAGGTCTTTAAGTACTTCTGGGTCTGCTTTCTTAACGAAAAGTCCTGCATATGGTGTTTCCTTTGTAAGTTCACCCTTTCCGTCAACAAACTGTACGAATGGAAGGTCATACTTACGTCCAACCTTAGCATCATCTTCACCAAATGCTGGTGCAATATGAACGATACCAGTACCATCTGACATAGTTACATAATCATCACATGTAACAAAATGTCCCTTCTTGTGCTGCTTAGCTGCAACATCTGCTGCACACTGATATAATGGCTCATATTCTTTATATTCAAGGTCTTTACCCTTGTAAGTTTCTAATACTTCGTAGTCAACGCCAGCGCCGCTTCCAGCTTCCTTACCTTCTTCGATAACATTTCCGCCTACTGTCTGACCTGCCTTAACTGCGAGTCCACCAAGTACCTTATCAAGAAGTGCTTCTGCCATATAGTAAGTATAGCCGTCTGCTGCCTTAACTTTAACGTATGTTTCTTCTGGGTTCACGCAGAGTGCCACGTTAGATGGAAGTGTCCAAGGTGTTGTTGTCCATGCAAGGAAATATGCATCTTCGCCTACACACTTGAAACGTACTACTGCTGAACGCTCTTTAACAGCCTTATAGCCCTGTGCTACTTCGTGTGATGAAAGTGGTGTTCCACAACGTGGGCAGTAAGGAACAATCTTAAAGCCCTTGTATAAAAGACCCTTATCCCATATCTGCTTTAAAGCCCACCATTCAGACTCGATGAAGTTATCATCATATGTGATGTATGGGTTATCCATATCAGCCCAGAAACCAACTGTAGATGAGAAATCCTCCCACATACCCTTGTATTTCCATACGCTTTCCTTACATTTCTTGATGAATGGCTCAAGACCATACTCTTCAATCTGTTCCTTGCCGTCAAGACCTAATTCCTTCTCAAGCTCAAGCTCAACTGGAAGTCCGTGTGTATCCCATCCGGCCTTACGTGGAACCATATAACCCTTCATTGTTCTATATCTTGGAATCATATCCTTTATAACTCTTGTAAGAACATGTCCGATATGTGGCTTACCATTAGCTGTTGGAGGTCCATCATAAAATGTATATGTTTCCCCCTTCTTGCGGTTATCAATACTCTTCTGGAATATATCATTATCCTTCCAGAACTTTTCAACCTGTTTTTCTCTGTCTACGAAATTCATATCTGATGAAACTTTCTCGTATACCATTGTGTTACTCCTTTCAAATCATTTACTTAATCGTAACGATGTTAGCTTGCTTTATTGGTGCTGTAACAAATGTCGTTACACACGCAAAAAAGCCCCTGCCGTAATACGACAGGGGCTGAATCAACTTAACCTATATCAATTACGACATACCATCATATGCGTCCCTTGTAACGGTAGGATTACCGTCCTTACTTACTTTTCGTAATATAATACTATCCGTAATGTTACCCATAATATCATACTCCAAAGTTCTGCAAGGATGCTTGGAAGTGATATTCAACTATGCTCTACTCACACCGGCTTCCACCATCCCGGCTCGCTATTGCTTTCTTTCATAATCTACTGTCTTCGTCATCGCAGATAATGTGATTGTATATAATTGATCTTAAAATGTCAATAATTAAGCTGTATTATTTATTATAATTTATCACAAAATTTCCTGTTATTGTGTTATATGTATTGCTTTAGCCCTGCTATGCCCGTCCTTTTCTGCGTTCAACACCTTTTTCTTTATAATATTGTGCTTTATCAGCATACATCAGCTCCTCAGACTCACGTAATATTTCGCCAAAGCCTGTTATTACATTCTCCCTCCAGATAACACCGGCTGCCATATTCACAGAACGCTCTTTCATTAGTTCTTTTAACTCTGTTATACGCTTTATTAATGTATTCTCATCTATCTGTGTACAGATTACAAGGAACTCATCTCCACCTATACGAAACACCTTATCTTCTCCAAACACATCCGTAAGACATGCACATGCATTTAGAATAAGTCTGTCACCAGCCTCGTGTCCCATCGTATCATTCACATATTTCAGTCCTGTAACATCACAATATACAACGCCTATACTTTGTTTTTTATCTATATTATCTACACATGCACTCATTGCAAAGCGGTTTCCTATATTAGTCAGGGCATCCTTATAGCTCATATTCTCAAGCTTTCTTATCGTATTCCTGCGCTTTATACACGATATAATAAAAGCTCCCATAATCTCAAGTATACTTAAGGCATATTTAAGTGTAAGCAGTGGCGGATTGCCTATTCCCATAAATGCAACAACATTTCCTTCGTTATATATAGGAATTGCAATTATTGAATGAATACCCTGTCTTTTTAAATTATCATATTGCAGGGAATCACTATCCTTTATTTCTTCAATATCCTGAATTACGATGTTTCCGCCTTTTTCAAAACACTTATACCAGTTAGCACATACCTCAGGAGGCAGATTCTGAAGATTATCCTTCTCTGACCTTATTCCATCTGCCGTCCACTCATATGTATTATCATCTCTGCCATATATATTCTTTTCAAATATATAAGTTCTTTCTCCATTAAGTGCTTTACCTATATACCCAAGAAGTGTGTTAATCGTTTCATCAGGTGTATCTGCTGCAAGTGCCTCTCTTAAGCCCTCATTGACAAGTGCCTCAGTTTCTCTGTACTTTTGGATAAGCTTATCCTGTGCAAGCTCTTCACTTATATCTATGCCTATTTCCAGCCTGTACTTTCTGTTCCCTTCGCCCTCTATCAGTGTATCCTTTATTATCATATACTTATCTAATACAGGATTATAATAACGCCATTCATCAAAGGCTCCAGGCAGAAGCCTGCTGTTGTTGCACATTCCACATTTAACAGAAGCTTTTTGTAATACCTCATAGCACTTCAGGCCTTTTATATCCTCTATTGATTCTAAGCCATACGCTTTCAATGCTTTATGATTCATATATACAATCTCATTGGTTTCTATATCTGTTGCATATACATATTCATTCAGATTTATAAAAAAATCCCCTATTTCTTTTATATTTTTCATACGCATGTCTCCCTTTATTATTGAATCTGTAATATTCCCCATTCATTAAACGAATCAGCATATTCTATATATAATTTCTCCGTAACAGCCCCTGTTTCTTTTACATTTATATCACTTTGTTATTTTTTTATCAATGCGTAGTATAATATTTTTATTATTTTTTCATGCATATTATACCACAATATTTGCACAGCTTTTCAGCGCACATACAAAGTTCCGTAAGGAACTTTTAAGATGAGCACTATTGTGTTCATTATACCACAAGCGGAACTTTTATCTCAATAATAAAATCATTTCCCTGTATTCTTGCACTTATATCTCCATTCATACGCTCCACAAGCTCTTTTGCAATAGATAAACCCAGTCCGGTTGAGGCTCTGCCTCTTGCAACATCCGCTTTATAAAAACGCTCAAACACATGGCTTAAGTCAATATTTTCAGGATGTTCTGTATAATTGCTGATTTTAAGCAAGGCGTGATTATCCTCACGGGTAAGCTTGATACTTATATTCTTTTCCCCATGATCAAGACCATTTTTTATGACATTCTGTATAACTCTCCTTAAGCCCTGCTTATTACCTGATATATACAGCATTTCCTCAGTAATACTAATATCCGGGCAGATGCCCTGCTTCTTCCATTCATCATAATAAGAAAAGACAGTTTCTTTTAATATTCTGTTCATACAACAATCCGTAAGCTCCAGCTTATACGAATCATTTTTCAGCTTAGTGAATGTAAAAAGTTCCTCCAGCATTTCATTGAGGCTGTTAAGCCTTTCTCTGATTATATCAAGATATCTCCTCTGGTCATCTATATTGTCACATTCCTCTATAAGCTGGAAATACCCATCCAGCGATGTAAGCGGTGTCCTTATATCGTGTGAAAGATTAGTATATGTATCTGCAATCAGCTCTTCTTTTTTTCTGTACTCGTTTCTTTCTTTTTTACGCAGGTCAAGCAGTTCATTCAATTTATCTGAAAGCTCACCTATTCCCCCCATATCTATTTCGCGTTGAATCAGCTTGTTACTATCGTGTTCCATAAGAAACGACAACTGGCGGCAGATGTCCTTAATCTGCCGCTGGTATTTCCACATAATAAATGCCTGTATAATAATTATTACTGCTAATATTCCAATAATAATCCTCATTCTCTAAATATCCCTTTTCTGAAAAATATAACTGCTTAATGACAGCATTATAACAATAAATGTGGCTGCCACACACATTGAACTAATAACATCGTCCCTGCCTGCATTCATAGGAAGCATTGCCATCCTTCCAGTTACTGTATACTTATATATATTGAAGTTATGAAGTCCCACTCTATTGCCCACATAATCTATAAGGGCATACACAATGCTCATTATATTCATGGTAAGACATACTGATAAGGTCATGCTTATGACATTATTCTTAATTATAACTGCTATCGCCATACATATTAACACAAACGCATAATGAAGCATAAGTTCTGTTAAGAAATAAGGTATAATCTCTTTCCAGTTACCCCACACCACACATTTAAACGCAAGCATATTCGCTGCTGCCTGGAATACAAATATCACTGCAAAGGTAATTGCTGTAAATAAGGCAAGCGCAACTGCCCTTGAAACAATAAGCATCCCCCTTTGTGAAACCTGTCCACCAATATTCTTAATATAACCGCTCTTAATATCTGCTGTTGCAAACATAACCGCAAATATTACAAGAAAAAGTGCATAAAACTTTCCCTGTGCATTAGAAAAGAAAACATCCATTACCGTAACCTTCTTCCCTGGCTCCGTAGGTAATTCCACACTCATACCAATATTGACATTATCTGTATTCTGCTGCGAAAGCTGTTCCTTGTTGCTGTTATCTGCCTGTTGTTCCTCTATGTCTTGTGCATTTACCACATCAACTGTCTGACCATCAGTATCTGCCTGACTTTCCACTGCCTGCTGCCTCTCCCACTCTTTATTAACTGCATCATAATCTATTTTTGAAAGAAATGAGGTAAGCAGTGCTGATGCCAGCAATATAATCCATATTACATACATACTCTTTGTACGAAACATTCTGTATACATCCATCTTTATCATATTAAGCACGATTGTCACCCCCTGTAAGCCTTAAGAAATAATTCTCAAGCTCTTCACTTGTAATAGATATTCCCTTAACTGGAATCCCTGCCTTTGCAAGCTCCATATTCAGGCTGGCACTTTCTCCCAGTCTTTCAAATATATGAATATGTTCTTTATCTATAACCTGATAGCTGCTAAAGCCCATATCATCAAGCACAGGAACAGCCTGCTTAGGATTATCAAGCGTAAGCTCTATGCGCTCACTGCATTTTTTCATAAGTTCTTCTCTTGTAAGCTCCTGCACAAGGCATCCATTATGAATAATGCCATAATCTGTAGCAATCTTTGATAATTCCTCCAGAATATGACTTGAAATACATATTGTCATGCCACGCTCCTTTGCAAGCTTCTGGATGGTTTCACGCACCTCCACAATTCCCTGTGGATCAAGTCCGTTAATCGGCTCATCAAGAATAAGCAGGTCAGGCTCACCTACAAGTGCAAGAGCAATTCCTAAGCGCTGCTTCATTCCAAGCGAATAATGCTTTGTTTTCTTTTCTCCAACAGTATCAAGACCCACTGTTTTTAACAGTTCTTCTATATATCCTTTTTTCTTAATCCCTGTAAGCTTACATTTAATGTTCAGATTGTCATATGCCGACATATTGCCATAAAGTCCGGGAGCTTCTATAAGACACCCTACTCTTGAACGTACCTTTTGTAAGTCCTTTCCTTTATACCCAAACATTTCTATTTCGCCATAAGACGGTGTTGACAGTCCGCTAATCATCTTAAGACAGGTCGTTTTACCGGCTCCGTTTCTTCCAATAAAGCCATATATCGCACCCTTTTTAATGTGCATATTTACATCATCAACTGCCCTGTGTCTGCCATACTGCTTAGTCAGATTCCTTGTCTGCAATAATAATTCGCTCAAAGCTTTTTCCTCCTTTTCCTAATTGCTCTTATCATAAAAAATAAATCCTAATCAATCGCAAATAAATAGTAAAAAAAGAGTAAATTATTCATGCAGGCGATATCCAATCCCCCAGATTGTTTCTATATATTCATCAGATGTAACGGTCTTTATTTTCTTCCTGATATTGCTTATATGCACATCAAGAGTCTTTGTTTCACCCATATATGGCTCATCCCACGCATATTCGAATATATCCTCCTTGCTAAACACCTGCTTCGGGTTTTTAAGCAATAATTCCAGTATTGCGAATTCCTGTTTTGTAATCTTAGGAAGCACCCTGCCACCGATACTTACCTCAAAGGTAGAGCGTGTAAGCACCATATCTCTGAACTCAAGCCTTCCGCTGCCTTGTCCTTTTTGTATACCAGCCTTTGTTTTTACTTCTGTTTCTGCCTCTGCTTCTACCTTCGTTTCCGCCTCTGCTTCACCTTTTGTTTCCACCTCTATATGACGAAGCTGCACCTGAATACGTGCCAGTACCTCTCTAATCTCAAAGGGCTTTGTTATATAATCATCTGCTCCGTCCGTCAGCACTCCGATTTTATCATCTATACTATCCTTTGCAGTCAGCACAATCACCGGAAGCCTTCCATGTTTTCTTATTTCTTTTAAAACCTCTTCACCACTTGCACCAGGCAGCATTAAGTCAAGCAGTACAAGCGTATAAGCCTTTTCTTTTATATTAAGAAGCAGCTTTGCTTCTGTTCCTGAAAATGCCTGTTCACACGTATAACCAGCCTTCATAAGCACCTCACAAAGAAGGTTATTAATATTTATATCATCTTCTACAATTAATATATTAGGCATAATTTTTACTCCTGTATTTTATAATGTAAAATAGTCATCTACTTTATGAGAAATGGCATTAAATAAAATGGTTTCAGCATTAAATTTTCTTCTTTTCCAACATCTTTTTGTGATATTAAATATATCTTACTTACATTCTTTGAAAATTTTTTATAAAACTGTTTTATAGATTCGTGCTTTCCTGCCCCTGATGACTTAATTTCAAAGGCATTTACTTTACTTCCCTCAGAAATCAGAAAGTCAACCTCATAATAATGTGTGCTTTTGTCTTTTTCCCAAGTGTGATAATAAAGTTCCCTTCCCGCTGCTGTAATCATCTGTGCAATAAGATTCTCATATAAATAGCCCAGATTAGCTGGCAGCTTATCAGAAAGCAGCTTCGCATATACATTATTTTCTGTGACTGGACGGTCTATAAACATTAATGTAATAAATAATCCAGTATCCGACAGATACAATTTATAACTGTCAAAGTCCTTTGTATCTGTCAGGCTTACCCTTGGATCAGTTGAATTATAACAAGGTAAGACAGTCTTTGAATCAATCAGCTCATATAATAATTCTTCTGTTTTTGAATTATTCTTCTTTCCTATTGCCGCGGTAATCCTGTATTTTTTTGAATCCTTTGCAAGCTGTGCCGGAATTGAGTGATATAATGCAGAGATTCTTCCAGAACCATCAATCTTTTTAAAATCTTCTTCATACAATGATATAATCTGCCTTTTGACCATATCAATTTCAGAGAAATTCTTACCCTCTATATAAGCTTCAACTGCCTGAGGCATACCACCTACTGCCATATATATTCTTAAATCTCTCATCAGTTTACGATTAGTTGGCTGTCCAATAGCCTTACCTGTATTGTATATCTGACAAAGAAGTTCATAGTTTCCCCCCGTTGCATCACAGAACTCCTGATAATCCATTGGATACACCTGTATTTTCATTTCCTCCGATGGAATTAAAATATCCTTTACATTTTTCTTTATAGATATTAGGGAACCAGTTTCCAGATAACTGTATCTTCCATCTGCAACAAGATGTTTTATTGCCTGTCTTGCTTTCGGGAATAGCTGGACTTCATCAAATATAATCAGCGATTTATGCTCATATAATGTTATACCTGTTTCCGCCTGCAATCTTAAAAAAAATATATTTAGATTTGCTATATCATCAAAACACTCCAATATATTAGCTGTTGCTTTTGAAAAATCAATAAGAATACACGAGTCATATTCATTTTCTCCAAAGCTTTGGGCGATTGTAGACTTACCAACTCGTCTCGCCCCCTCTAACAACACCGCATATTTATCCGAATACTTTTCCTTCCATTCTAACAATCTACTATATACTTTTCTTTTAAAATTCATAGTCTTCCCCTTTCAGAACTATACTATATCATTGTCATTATTCTTTACCGTGCTAAAAGCACCCCTGATTTCTTTATATAATACATATTATAATGTAACTTTCTTCAATATTATTATCTCTTATTTTGACCGTTTCTTCAAGATTATTTTCACTCATTTTGCCCATTTCTTCAAAGTTGTTTTGGCGTATTTTGTCCGTTTCTTCAAGATTATTTTTGCTCATTATGACCGTTTCTTCAAAACTATTTTCACTTATTTTGTCCATTTCTTCAAGCTTTTACTTTATTTATAAACATAAAAAGCAGCACGACTATTCCCTTTATCCAGAAATAAATCGTGCCGTCTTATTTTTTATCTTATCTGTGTTATAATCCTAATTATTCTCTGCCCTCGCCATAGCAATCTGCTCTGGTGTTATAGGCAGCTCATAGAACCGCTTTCCTGCTGCGTGGCTTAGTGCATCTGTCACAGCCGGAAGTGGTGTATTTATTACAACCTCTCCTATTGACTTAGCACCAAATGGTCCAGCATCCTCGAAGCTACTTTCAAACTCAACATTAATATGTCCAATATCCATCCTTGATGGTATCTTATATTGCAGGAATGAGTTCTCATAAAGCTTTCCCTTATCAGAATATGTGATATTTTCAGACATTGCCATACCAATTCCCTGAAGTATTCCGCCTTCTGCCTGTACTCTTGCAAGATTAGGATTAACCGGTGTTCCACAGTCAACGCATGCATCATATTCTACAACCCTGCTTTCGCCTGTAACAAGGTCAACTTCAACCTCAGCTGCACCTACCATAAATGGTGGTGGTGAAATAGGTGATGTATGTGTATTAGTAACAGAAAGTGCCATATCATTGCCACACATAGAAGCTGTTGCTATATCACAAAGACTTACTGATGCACCCTTGTGCTCTCCAGCCTCACAGCTTACACAGCTTCCGTCAAATGTAACCTCACTCTTATCACAGCCTATAAGCTTTGCTCCAAGACTTTCGATTCTGTTTCTTAGCTCTAAGGCACAGTTCTCAACAGCCTTTCCGGTAACATATGTTGTACTTGATGCATATGATCCTGAATCATAAGGTGATATATCAGTATCAGCACCGAATACACTTATGTCATCAGTACTGCACTCAAGCACCTCCGCAGCAATCTGTGCAAGTATTGTATCACAGCCTGTTCCCATATCAGCAGCACCGATATTCATTGTATACACACCCTCATCATTAAGCTTAAGTGTGGCACTTCCCACATCCACACCTGATATACCAGAGCCCTGCATAGCCATACCCATTCCGACAAAACGTGCCTTCGTATCAGATATCTTTCTCATAGGATACTTCTCATCCCATTTAATCATCTCTTTAACCTTTGCTAAGCATCTGTCAAGCGCACAGCTTGTATTTACCTGACCATAGTAAGCAGGCATTACATCGCCCTCCTTAACTATGTTTTTAAATCTTATTTCAAAAGGATCCATATGCAGCTTATCAGCAAGCTCATTTACAGCAGATTCAACGGCAAAAAGCCCCTGTGTGGCACCATAACCTCTGTACGCTCCTGCTGACATAACATTCGTGTATACAACATCACTTACAAAACGGAATGCCTCTGCCTTTCCATATAACGGTATTGACTTGTGTCCTGAAAGACCTACTGTCGTTGGTCCATGCTCCCCATAAGCTCCTGTGTTAGACAGAGTATATAAATCTATTCCTTTTACGATACCATCCTTAGTTGCACCAAGCCTTACATGCATCTGCATCTCGTGTCTTGGAGATGAAGCTGACAATGATTCTTCCCTTGAGAATATAATCATAGCTGGCTTCTTAGTCTTCCATGTAACAAATGCCGGATATATTTCTGAAACTGAGGTCTGCTTTGCGCCAAAACCACCACCTATTCTAGGCTTTGTAACACGTATCTTTGATGGAGATATTCCAAGTGCGTGTGATATGATTCTTCTGCAATGAAATACTATCTGTGTAGAGCTTACAACATGAAGTCTTCCATAAGTATCGATTGTACAGAATGTCCTGAAGGTCTCCATCATACTCTGCTGGCATGCCTTTGTATGATATGTCCTGTCAATTACAATATCACAGCTCTCAAGCACCCTATCTATATCACCATTACTGCACTCATCATGTGCACATAGATTTCTTTTATTATCAGCTCCGACAGGACACATTGCTTCCCAGTTATCCTCCGGATGAACAAGTATCTCATTATCCTTTGCCTTTGTAAAGTCAAGCACTGGCTCAAGTACCTCATACTCTGCCTTAATAAGCTTCATTGCCTTATCAACACAGCGCTCATCCACTCCCACAACAATCGCAACCGGATCACCTATGAATCTTACATGTTTATCAAGAATAAGCCTGTCATAAGGACTTGGCTCAGGATACGTCTGACCGGCACAGGTAAAACGCTTCATATTCTGGTCAACATCCTTATATGTATATATTGCCTCTATTCCGGGTACCTTCATTGCAATATCTGTATTAATGCTCTTAACATATGCGTTGGCATATGGTGAACGCAGAAGCTTTACAACAAGACAATCCTTTGGTGCAATATCATCTGTATATACTGGCTTTCCAAGAAGCAGCTCCATTGCATCCTTTTTTCTTACCGCTTTATTAACCGACTTCATTACTTCACCTCCTCTGCTATATTTTCTTTATTTTCCACACTGGCTTCCTTAGCCTTTTTTACCCTGAGGTAATCCAGAATTCCTCTTAACTGGCCTTCATACCCTGAACATCTGCACAGATTTCCTGAAAGAAACTCCTTTATCTCATCTTCATCAGGATAAGGATTCTCCCTAAAGAGTGCAATAGCATTCATAACAAAGCCCGGATTACAGAAGCCACACTGCTCTGCCCCCTGGTCAGCTATAAATGTAACGAATTCTGCGGCCTCCTCCTGTAAACCTTCAAGCGTTGTAACGCTGCATTTATCTGCTCTTACAGCAAGAACCGAACATGAAAGCACTGGTTTATCGTTAAGAAATACCGTACACAGTCCGCAGTTAGAAGTCTCACAGCCACATTTTACACTATAACAGCCATGCTCCCTCACGAAATCATAAAGAGTCATATCGCAGGCCACATCTGCTTTGACCGACTTTCCATTTAACTTAATATCTACTAACATATATTCTCCAATCCATACACTAATAAATCGATATATAAACAAATCTATACATTAACATTTCTATATAAATAATACATCAGCTATTAATAATCAATAACTAATTATTAATAATTTACTGCCCTTAATGCTCTCTTGGTAAGCTCTTGTGCCAGATGGCTTCTGTATTCAGCACTTCCACGCATATTACTCTCTGTAGGAAGATTTTCTTTTACATACCTTGCGAAGCTCTCTATAGCCTCATCATTTACTCCGCCCCTAAGAATACCTTCCTTATCTTCAACAATAACAGCTCTTCCAGGTCTTGCACCTATGCATATATTATATTCACCTGCACCACTAAAGCCTACGCCGGCACAGGTAAGAACCGGAAGGTCTGTTTCTGTTATTCTTACTGCCTCATAAAACATCTTAACTGGCTTTTTCTTAACTATAATGTTTACAATAATATCCCTGTCATAGCTTTGGGCTGCATACTCCTTTATGGAAACTATTCCACCCTTATATAACTCTACATACGAGTCAAGTCCTATTAATAATGTAAGAACATCAGAAAATCCATATCTTCCATATATGCTTCCGCCAACTGTCGCAAGATTTCTAAACTGCACACCAACAATATGCCTTAGTGCTTCCTTAGCGCAGCCATTCGTATACTCATTAAACCCCTTATGGTTTTCCAACTGTCTTAGTGATGTCATACATCCAATCTTAAATTCTTCATCTGTCTCTTCAATCTTATCTAGTCCCAATCCGGACATATCAATCGCGGTATTGATCCTGTTATCACCCATACGCATCCACATCATGCCGCCGACAATTCTGTTAGCCTTCTTCTGGTTAAGCTCGTAGGCCTCTTCAATACTTTCTACTTTCTTATAATTCTGTATATTAAGCATAAAAACTCCTCATTTTGATCATACTTATGCCAGAAATAAAAGTCCTGCTGTGCAGCTCAAACAACATTTAACCTCTTTTCTGACCGCTTCTTAATTACATCATAATATAACTATACTGACTTGTAAAAGCCTTGTCAATCTGATAAAATTCATTCGCGCACTTCTTTTAACTGTTGCTGTCAGATATATTCTGGCCAACATAAAAAATGTGTAAAAATAAAGTAGAAATGAGGATAAATATGAAGAATTTTAAAAGATTAACCACTTTAGTTCTGGCAGTGCTCATGCTTATATCAACTGTAGCATGTGGCAGTTCTGCTGCAAACGACAGTACTACACAGGCTGCTTCAACATCAGCCTTTGATGTCATGTCACAATTCAACGAGGTAAGCACAAGCTACCCTCTTACTGTTACCGACCAGGCAGGACGAACAGTAACTTTTGAAAAAGCACCTGAAAAGATTGCTTCATCTTACTATATCTCTACAAGTCTTCTCCTTGCACTTGGATTAAAGGATAAGCTTGTGGGAATCGAAGCTAAGGCTAATACACGAAACATCTATAAGCTTGCAGCTCCATCCATTGTAAGTCTCCCTAATATGGGAACAGCTAAGGAATTCAACACAGAAGCCTGTGTTGCAGCAGCACCTGATGTTGTATTCCTTCCTATGAAGTTAAAAAAAGCTGCAGATACACTTGAAGGTCTTGGTATCAAGGCTGTTGTTGTTAATCCTGAGGATGCAACGCTCCTTAAGGAATGTATAACACTTGTTGGTAAAATAACTAACACAATCGGACGCTCTGATGCACTTAACAATTCTATCGATACATTTTTAGCTGATAATAAAGCCAAGCTTGCAGGTGAGAGCACTCCTTTAGTATATCTTGCGGGCAACAGCTCTGTTCTTTCAACAGCCGGAAGCAAGATGTATCAGAACACATTACTTAGCAATGCAGGCGGAAAGAATGCAGCCTCTGAGCTTACAGATACTTACTGGGCAAATATTTCATATGAACAGCTTCTTGCCTGGAACCCTGATTACATTATAATAGCTGCCGATGCAACTTACTCAGTAGATGACGTTATAAATGATGCTAATCTTGCAGACTGCAATGCTGTTAAGAATAAAAAGGTTGTAAAACTTCCTGGTGATATAGAAGCATGGGATTCACCTGTACCAGCAAGCTTCTTAGGAAGCATATATATTGCCTCTGTTCTTCACCCAGAAAAGGTTACTAATGATTTCTATGAAGAATGTGTAACTAAATTCTATGAAAGCTTTTATGGATTCACACCTGCTAAATAAGGATGATTTATGTTCAAAAATACTTCTAATTACCGGAACAAAATTATACTTTTATCAGTCATACAGGTACTGCTTCTTCTGGCGGTACTTGTATGGTCTGTCATTACCGGACAGTATCCACTCACATTAAAGAGCTTACTGTCTGGTGATACTATGTCTATTATGGTCTTTAAAAGGCTCAGGCTTCCCCGCGCCCTTATGGGTGTTATAGGTGGTTTTGGGCTTTCAATATCAGGTTATATATATCAGCTTATATTTAAAAACCCTCTGGCTTCTCCCGATATCGTTGGCGTTTCCTCCGGTGCAAGTGCCGGTGCTGCTCTTGCAATAGTCGCAGTTTCTGCTTCTGTTCCAGTCATCTCCATATCTGCTTTTATCGGAGCTGTTACAGCACTCATAATAACTCTGCTTACGGCTTATCTTGTCCCTGGCAGAAACAGTTATACTATCGTGCTTGCCGGTATAGCTATTCATTCTGTGGCACAGACTATACTTATGTTTCTAAAGCTTGCTGCAGATCCTGAAAAACAACTTGCTTCAATCGAATACTGGATTATGGGAAGCCTTAATGGTATTTCAAGAGACAGCCTTGCTATTCCATTTCTCACGACACTTACCGGCTTTATTATAATGGCTTTGTTATACAGACAGATTCTCATTCTCTCTACAAGTGAAGAGGAAGCTGTATCACTAGGTGTACATGTAACAAGTCTGCGTTTTATCATATTAATGCTTGCTACATTAGTAGTATCATCAATAATATGTGTTACGGGGCTTATAAGCTTTATCGGACTTATCGCACCTCATATTGCCAGACTTCTTACAAAGCGTAATGACATATTCACATATATAACAAGCGGCTTCACAGGAGCTATTTTATTGACACTTGCCGATATACTGGCAAGGAGTGTATCCACCTCTGAACTACCGGTCAGTATATTTACATCCATTTTGGGTGCTCCACTGCTTATAATTCTGCTCATCAGGGCTAATAAAAAGGAGGGGTTATAATGTCTGATTTATTCAATACTACATTTTCCGCAGCCGGAATATCTGTATATTATGGCAACACCTGTGCGGTTGATAACGTAAGCTTTGACCTTATGCCTGGACAGCTTAATGCTGTTATTGGCAATAACGGCTGTGGTAAAACCTCTCTTATTAAGGCCATCATGGGACTTATAAAACACAACGGAAAATGTCAGCTTAATGAACACTTACTTGAAAACCTCTCTGTTAAAAAAAAGGCACAGCTCATAAGCTACATTCCCCAAAGAAACAATCTTACCATAAGCATGACCGTCAGGGATGTATGTCTGCTTGGCTTCAATCCTCATATGCATATACTTGGAGGCTACACCACAGATATGCTCAGGCGTGTGGATAAAGCTATTGATATGGTTGGACTTAAGGGTTTATACGAATCAGACTTCTTAGCTTTAAGCGAAGGGCAGAAGCAGTTATGTATTCTGGCACGCACCATAATAGAGGCTTCCCCACTGCTTCTTCTCGATGAACCGGATAGTGCACTTGATTTTTCTAACCGTCATCTTCTTATGCAGCACATAAGAAGTATTGTATCCGATGGCAGATGCGCCCTAATGTGTATTCACAGCCCTGAGCTTGCTTTAGAATACTGCGATAATATACTTCTTATGAAGTCTGGGACAATCCTTAGCACCATTAATACACATACAGACTCTCTTGATATTATTAATGAAAAGATGTCTCTTATATATGATAATATTAATGTCATTGAATGTACTGACATTAACCATAAAACCCACCGCGTAGTTGTGGCATTATAGCCTATACCTATACTGCGTATATATGTCTATTTACACTAGACACGCCTACGTTATAAAAGCATTTACTGAAATGAGGTGACTTAATCTATGGATAATTGTTATTTAGACGCTCTGGCTGTAATTACTTTTTTTAAAATGTCCCATAAAAAGCACTTGTTTATTACGGGAGAGCGGGGAAGTGGTAAATCATATCTGTTAAACAGCATTTTAAACCAGATTGAAGAAACTATGGATATGTCTGATTTTTTCAATTATCTGCTAAGCCGCAGAACAGACACACCAGAAGTTGTTATTAAATCCAATCTTATAGATGATGGAAAAGAATATGTGATTGGCAGACCACGCACACTCACTCCTGTTTCCCCTAAAAAAGGCAACAACATGACCTCCGTAGAGGATGGCTTTATTAACTGCGCCTGCCCTGCCATTAAGAAGCATCTTATGACCTCTGCTGATAGTGTATTTGTTATTGACGAGCTTGGTTATCTGGAAAGCTCCTGTATACCTTTTCAGGAGAGCATTAAAAGTCTTCTTGATAACTCACGCGTATTATCTGTCATCAGAAAACAATCCACGGAATTTCTTGATAGTATTAAAAGCAGATCTGATGTACTTTTAATCGATATTGATAACACCTTCAGCTCTATTTCGTGCATTATTATGGCATCTGGTATGTCAAAAAGATTCGGTACCAACAAGCTTTTAGCCTCCTTCAACAACAACACTCTCTTTGAAAATGCGATAAATATAAGCCGTTTCGTAGACTTTTGTAAAACTCTTGCCGTAACCCGTCATGATGAGCTTGTACAGATATGTGAACGGGAACATATACATTGCATTAAACACAATATGCCTTACAGAAATGATATGGTACGTCTTGGTGTTTCACGTATTCTAAAGGAAACTGACAGACACAAAAGCTGCTGCACCCAAGGGATATTATTTCTTCCATCAGACCAGCCGCTTATCACTAAGACAAGCCTTCAGCTGCTGTGCCTTTTATTTATTTACTACAACAGCAGTTATTTTGCTTGTAACAGCACAGATAAATCCAGCAATGCCAATAATAATTATTTCAATAATAATAATATTAATAATAATAATAAGATATGCCGGCTTGCCTTCAACGAAAACGCAGGCGCACCAGTAATATTTCCTGAGTGCTATTATAATGAGCTCCTTACACTTCCACAGGGCAAGGGTGGCGGCTTTATTGCAAAAAAACATCCTGCACAGGTTGTTTTAGTTCCTGCACAGGATGAATATGAATTATATGATATTGATACTCCTGATGACCTTATTCGTCTTTCCCGGTATCTTCGCTAATTGCTGTACCTTATTTAGTTACAGCCTTTTCCTTTATTGTTGCTGCTTCTTCTGAAACAACTTCTTTAACCGTTTCCTCAGCTTTATCCTTAGGAAGAATTATGTTAAGTAATATTGCTACAAATGCTGCTGGAACAATACCAGACTCACCAAACATAAGCTGTACTGCCTGTGGTGTATGTGCAAGGATTGCAGGGCTTACACCCATACCATAGCCTACACCAAGTGCAACCGATACAATAGAAAGCCTTCTTGCATCAAGCGGCTCCTTAGTGATAAGCTGGATACCACTTACAATAATTGATGAGAACATCATAACTGCCGCACCACCAAGTACTGACTGTGGCATGATTGATATTAATGCTCCAAGCTTAGGAATAAGACCACATAATATAAGGAATACAGCACCAGATGCAAGTGCAATTCTGTTAACAACCTTAGTCATTGCAACAAGGCCAACATTCTGGCTGAATGATGTATTAGGAAGCACACCGAAAAGTGCTGCAAGCGATGAACCTAAACCATCACACATAACTCCGCCTGAAAGTTCTTTATCTGTCGCTTCTCTTCCTACTCCACCGACCATAACACCTGATATATCTCCAACAGTTTCTACTGCTGTTACAACAAACATAACAAGCACAGGAAGTATTGCTCTTAAGTCAAACACTGGCTTAACTGGCATGAACTTAGGAATCGCAATCCACTTAGCTTCTGCAACCTTATTCCAGTTAAGTACCCATGACTTAGTATATTCAACTCCCTCAGCATTAACTGCTGTATGTGGAAGCACACAGCCCATAATAGCTGCTACAATATAACCAACTATAATTCCAATCAGTATAGATGATGAACTAAGATATCCCTTTGTCCAGTGCTTAACGAATAATATAACAATAAGCACAACAAACGCCAGAAACAGATTCTCTAATGAGCCAAAGTCTTTAGCCCCGTTTCCACCACCGAATGAATTGATACCAACAGAAATAAGTGACAGTCCAATAGAAAGCACAACAGTTCCTGTTACAACTGATGGGAAAAATCTTCTTAAAGGCTTAATAAATGCACCAAGCACAGTTTCAAAAAGACCACCTATAATGGATGCTCCCATAATTGCACCATAGGCTAATACTCCGCCTCCCATAACCTTTGTTATACTGCTGAATACTCCGATAAATCCAGAGCTTGTACCCATAATAATAGGCACCTTGCCTCCAACAGGTCCAATTGAAAACAACTGTATAAGTGTTACAATACCAGCTATAATCATAGCATTCTGTAAAAGTGCAACCTGAATAGATGCATACTCACTTCCTGCTCCAATACCACAGGCTCCTGTAATAATAAGCAACGGTGTAAGATTTCCTACAAACATCGCCATAACGTGCTGAAGTCCAAGTGGTATCGCCTGTTTTAATGAAAGCTTTCCATTAAAATCATATGCCTCCGGCATAAGTTCTTTTATTTTTTTCATATATCCTCCGGTATATTAACCATAATCTATCTGTTATTAATCTCATATGAAGAAGGTCTAGGGAAAATCATTATTCAAGTACTGATTTTCCTTAGACCTTCCTTCTGTATGACCTACGCTTATTATCTCTGCACATCAAATGAAGCATTATTCATAAGTCGCTTAATCTGGTCAACGCTTGTGATGTTAGTATCGCCGCGGATAGCGTGCTTCATTACTGAAGAAGCTACTGCGAAATTGACGATATCTTCGTGCTTCCAGTCATTCTGCATAAGAGCATAGATAAGACCAGAAGAGAATGCATCTCCACCACCAACACGGTCAACAATCTCAAAATTGAGTGTCTTGCTTTCGTAAGTCTTTCCGTCAGCATAGTAGAAAGCCTTAAGAGAGTTATTACTTCCTGAATGAACATAACGTACTGTTCTTGCAATTGCTTTCATATGGTACTGCTCATCAATAGCCTTGAATACTCTGTCCATATCCTCAAATGATGGATCCATAGTAAGGCCGTCCTTAACATCTGTACCATCTGCATTGTATACATGGATAGGCTCAATACCTATAAGTACATCTACATATGGAAGATATCTGCTGAGTACATCCCTTGCTGTTTCAAAAGACCATAATGTACTTCTGAAATTAGGATCAAAGCTTACCGTAAGTCCAAGCTTCTTAGCTGCCTTGATAGCCTTATCTATAAGACGACGGCAGTTATATGAAAGAGCTGGTGTGATGCCACTTAAATGTAACCAGTCATAATCCTTTAAGATGTTCTCAAAATCTACATCCTTATAATCATATTCAGCAAATGCTGAGCTTCCTCTATCATATATTACCTGTGAAGGTCTTACTGAAACACCTTCTTCAAGGTAATAAAGTCCCATTCTTCCGTCAGACTTGATAATGTGCTTAGTGTGTACATCATTAGCCTTAAGGTAGTTGATACAAGACTTACCAAGGTCTGTGTTAGGTAATACTGTAAAAAATGTTGAATCTACACCAAGGTTAGCGAGTGAAACTGCTACGTTGGCTTCTGCTCCACCATAGTTAACTATGAAATTGTGGGTTGTAACTATCTTCTCATAGTTAGGTGGTGACAATCTTAACATCAATTCGCCAATTGCTATGAACTTCATACGTGCCTCCATCTATCATTAAACTTTAAACCTGATATTAAGTAATATTTTATGGCAATAATCTGTACTTTTATTGCTCTATATTGTCAAAATAATACTCCATTTAATGATACTACTTATCCTATAAAATTGCAAATTGTATTTAACGCATTAACTCATAAATACCGCAGTATTTTGTTGCATTAACACACCATTTCATTGTATAATTAAAAATATTTTGAAGCGAGGAAAGTAATACCTATGGACATTTACGAATCATTGAACTCTATTTTAGTGACTTTATTCAATGATATAATGAACATTGAAGAAAAGGCTTTAATTACAGATGAATTTTCTGACATCACAGTTACTGATATGCACATAATTGAAGCTATCGGAATTAAAGAGCCACGCACTATGGGAACAATATCCAAGGCCTTAGGCGTGACTATGGGAACTCTTACAGTCGGCATTAACGGACTTGTTAAAAAGGGATATGTAATAAGGACAAGAAGTGAAGAAGACCGCCGTGTCGTATATGCTTCCCTCACACCAAAGGGTAATGCGGCATACACTCACCATATGAGATTTCATCGGGATATGATTAAACATATAACTGACGATTTAAGCGAAGATGAAGCCGCCGTACTTATTAAAACATTTACAAGACTTGAAGATTATTTTAAAAGCATATCATAACATTCAAAATGATTATGGAATTATATTAACATATAACTATACTGTCGCAGCTGCGTAACCTTTAACGCACTGTCTGCATAGCAAAAACCCCACAGATATGAATTTCTGTGGGGTTTTTTGAAAGATTATTAATCTTTCCGCCGACCGGGCCGGCATAATTTATATATGAGAGTTTTGGAAAAGTAAGCTTATTTAGTTAATTCAGCTGTCTTATATATAAACGTTACTGAATTATCCTTACCATCTGACTTACCAAGGAATGTGTTGTAATTCTGACCAAGCTTGATTACTTCCTTGATTGTATCTACTGCTGTATCAGCATCATCACCAACAAGACTTGTAATAGCTTTAATACCTGTCTCATTGAATTCTGCCATACCATCTTTAAGTGTTATAGCACCATCATTAAGCTGTGTTACACCATCTGCTAAAGTTACAGAAGATGACTTAAGTGTTGATGTTCCATCAGCAAGCTGTGTAGAACCACTTCTTAAAGCTTCGTTGTTAGAATTAAGTGTGCTGAAACCGCCTGCAATCTGTTCAATACCACCGTTAAGTGTATCATTATTGTCGTTAAGCTGTGCAAGTCCTGCGCTTATCTGTGCTATACCACCATTAAGTGTATCATTGTTATCGCTAAGCTGTGCAAGTCCTGCACTTATCTGTGCTATACCACCATTAAGTGTATCATTGTTACCACTAAGCTGTGCAAGTCCTGCATTAAGCTGTGATGCACCTGCGTTAAGTGTATCGTTATTCTTAACAAGTTCACCAAGTCCGTCTGTTAATGACTGGCTTCCATCTGTAAGCTGCTTTAATGCTGCATTAATAGTTTCATTATTGCTAAGATTGCTAACAACTGCATCTAATGCACTTGAAGCACCTATATTACCAGCAGCCTTAATAAGAAGTCCTAACTGGTTAGCATATACATAATCCTTTGAACCAGCCTGTGATACCTGTGGAGTATATGGCTTACCGCTTGTCACAGCTTCTGTATATGTCTCTGTTATTATATTAGTTGTATAAGCTGTAAGATACTTTACAAAATAAGTCGATATATCTGTTGCTGCCTCACTACTGCTCTTCTTACCCAGATTACTAAGGTCTGTTGCTATAGTTACATCACTAAGGCCTAATGCTGTTCCTAATTTCTGTAAATCAGCTGCCTGCTCCATAACAGTCTTTCCTGTTGAGTCTGCTACAGAATTCATCTTATAAGCTGTTGAATTAGCTGCAAGTTCCTTAACAACATTTCCAATAAGTGCTGTCTTAATGCTCTTTATTCCTTCATTTAATTGTGAAGCTCCTGCCTCTGCACTAGCAACACCATCTGTATAAGCCTTTAAACCTGTCTGTAATGAAACTGCACCTGCTGCCGCACTGGCAACACCGCCTGTATATGTTGAAAGACCACTCTGTAATGTGCCTGAACCTGCATTAAGTGCTCCTACACCATCAGTATAAGTCTTTAAACCTGACTGTAACTGTCCTGCACCTGCACCAAGCTGGTTAGCTCCTGCTGTGTATGCACTGATACCATCCTTAAGCTGTCCTGCACCTGCTGCCAGAGCTGTAGCACCATCTGTATAAGCATAGATACCATCTTTAAGCTGGCTTGCACCATCATTTAACTGGTTCACGCCATCTGTAAGTGCTGGAATACTGTCAGAAAGTGTCTGTGTACCATTCTGGAGAGTAACTGTTCCATCTGTAAGCTGGTCAGCTGCTGACTGAAGCTCATTCATCTTATCTTCAAGCTTAGCAAGTGAGAAATCATCTGTATCTATATCATTAAGTGTGCTTGTTGTAGCAACTGACATAGACATATCAAGCTCGAAATCCTCTACATCTGCTGATATTTCAAAGTATTCTGGAATATCCATATCAAGGCTTTCACCATCAAACTTAAGGTTTAAAGTATCCTTTAAGCCTGGCATAGCCATACCAAGTGCAATGATATTATCGCCAACCTTGCTTACCTTGCCGTTAGTAACTTCTACATTACTGAACTTATCTGTTGGAAGAAGTGTTCCTGTAATCATAGTAAATGGAACATAAGCTGTCTGTGACTTTCCATTAACTGTTATATTCTTCTTCTCATTGTTAGTATAGTCATATCTGATAGTAACCTTACCACTCTTGCCAATCATATCTTCTGGCTTAGTTTCAACACCATTTAACTTGTAAGTAACCTTTATTGAAACAGGAGCAGTCTTATCAGATGTGCTCTGGTTAGTTGTTGTTTCGCCCTTAGAATCAGTAACCTTTTCTGTTACAAGAACGTGATCCTGAGTTCCGTCTGCCTTATCAAATACATATACCATCTCGTCTCTTGTATTTGTCTTTAATGTACTTGTATTTGATATTGAAAGCTCGTTCTTAATAGCATTTGTTATAATATTCTCTGTATTAGAAGCAGCCTCACTGCTTATTGCAACCTCACTGCCTGTCTGATTATATGCTGTGCTAGTGCCACAGCCTGTAAGTGTTGAAGCAATAAGAACAACACTTAATAATACTGAACTATATTTAAATAAAGTCTTCTTAACCATAACTATTCCTCCATTTTCTTACTTCCTGATATATTCTTATATCTGTTACGGCATATACACCTTTGACCCGTTCATACATCTTTCTGATTACATATCCTGATTCTTCTTAGGCTTAAATCCTATACTTGTATTGATAATGAGCTTATCACATAATACAAACAATGATGGAAGTATGAAGATAACTACGAACATACTTATAATTGCACCACGCGCCATAAGTGTACAAAGCGAACCAATCATATCAACTGAAGCTATACATCCAACACCAAATGTTGCGGCAAAGAAACCAAGCGCACTAACAATAATTGATGGTATTGATGTTGAAAGAGCTATCTGGATTGCTTCCTTCTTAGCGTATCCCTGGCTTCTTTCCTTCTTATATCTTGTTGTCATAAGAATAGCATAATCGACTGTTGCACCAAGCTGGATAGTACCGATAACTACTGATGCAATAAATGGTATCTGTGTATGCGTAAAATATGGAATACCCATATTAACAAATATAGCAAATTCGATTGCTGAAACAAGTATAATTGGAAGCGATATTGATTTAAGTACGAACAGGATAATAACAAATATAGCTACTATTGATACCGCACTGACTGTCTTAAAGTCCTTATCTGTTATAGTGATAAGATCCTTGGTACAAGGAGCTTCACCAACTACCATTGCCTTAGAATCGTAAGACTTTACAATATTATTCACCTTACTAATCTGATTGTTAATTTCATCTGATGCTATTTTGTAATCTGTAGCAATCATCATTATCTGATAATCTTCACCCTTAAGCTCTGATACTGTCTTAGCCGGTAAGAATTCCTGTGGAATACCAGACTTAAGTGCTGTGTCAAGTCCGAGTGCGAACTGTACACCGTCTACATCACCTAACTTATCAAGCATTTCGTTAGCTGTATCTGTAGACATACTAGAGTCAGCAAGTATCATATAGATTGAATTCATATCAAAGTTTTCTTCCAGCTTCTTATTAGCCTGTGAGCAGGCAAGGTCATCTGGAAGTGTATCAGACAAATCATAATATACTGATGTATGATTCTGTCCATATATAGCAGGTCCTAATAATACAACAAAGACAATTACAAATATCCATGAGTGGTTTACTATAAATGTAGCAAGCTTATCGAAGTTTGGCATAATCTCACGATGCATTGTCTTCTCTAATGCCCTGTCAAATGTAAGTATCAATGATGGAAGGATTGTTACACAACCGATAACACCGAATACAACACCCTTTGCCATAACGATACCAAGGTCAAGACCAAGTGTGAAGCTCATAAAGCAAAGTGCAATGAAACCTGCAACTGTTGTTATAGAAGAACCAACTACGGATGTAAGTGTATTACCAATGGCAACTGCCATCGCTTCCTTGTGGTCATCCGGATATATTTCCTTCATTTCCTTGTAGCTGTGCCATAAGAAGATTGAATAATCCAGTGTAACACCTAACTGAAGTACAGCCGCAAGAGCTTTAGTTATATATGAAACCTCACCTAATAAAATGTTAGAACCCAGGTTGTATACAATTGCCATTCCTATACTTATCATAAAGAATACTGGTACAAGAAATGAATCCATAAATATAGCAAGCACGATACATACAAGAACTACTGCTATAAGTACATAAAGTGGTGTCTCTTTCTCCGAAAGATTCTTAGTATCCGTAACTACTGCTGACATACCACTTATAAAGGCCTGACCCTCTGTCTGCTCTCTTATCTGTATGATAGCATTCATAGTATCATCACTTGAAGTTGTATTATCGAAGAATATTGCAAATAAAGTTGTATCTGTGCTGTCATTCTCGAAATACTTTCTGAATTTTGATGGAACAATCTCAGATGGAACATCTTCACCAACTATTCCTGTGTAAGAAATAACCTGTGCAACGTGGTCTACATTCTCTACCTTCTTAATAAGTCTGTCAGTAGACTTCGTATCCATATTCTGGACAACGACCATCGCGTATGCACCCTTATTGAAGTCATCCATAAGAATGTCCTGACCCTGCATAGTCTCTATCTCATTCGGAAGATAATACAGAATATCGTAATTAACTCTTGTATTAAAGTATCCGATTGCAGATGGAATAAGAAGCAGGAAACTCAGAATAAGAATTGGAATTCTGAGTTTAACAATTACTTTTCCAAACTTTTCCATAACTCGCCTCATTTCTACGTCTGCGACGTAATTTTACTTTGATTGGACTGATAACCTCTCAATAATTAATAACTCTCTTAATTAATTACATTTATTATCAATTCAATACATATGACCGTGATCTCTCAAATATGACTTTTGGTCATTTTCTTTACAAGTGTTATTCTAGCACAAAATGACCGATAGTCAATACTCAAAATGACTAAAAGTCATTTTTTTATAGATTTTTTATTTTCAACATGGTAGAATATTAATTGACAGAACAACTAATATTATGCCTGCATTAGATTGGAGATTTTATGGGAAAACTTGAGAACAACAAACAACAGAAAAGGACTTCCCTCTTAGATACAGCTTTTAAGCTCTTTACAACGCAGGGTGTTTCCAAGACATCAATTGCCGAGATTTCACAGAAAGCTGGAATTGCCAAGGGAACTTTTTATCTGTATTTCAAAGATAAATATGATATAAGAAATAAGCTCGTTTCTCACGAGGCAAGCAAGCTCTTTAAAAATGCAGTGAGTGCATTAGAGCTTCATATAAAAGAACAGCAGATTAATGACCATTCGTTTACAATTACATTTACTGAGGAGATTATATTTATTGCTGACCACATAATTAATGTGCTTAACACCAACCAGACACTTCTTACATTTATATCAAAGAACCTGTCGTGGGGAATATTTAAAGAGGCTCTTACAACCAATGTCGCTGATGACGACATTAATTTTAAAGATATCTACTATGAAATGCTTGAAGACTCTGGTCTTAACCTCAACGAGCCCGAGATTATGCTGTTTATGATTGTCGAGCTTATAAGCTCAACATGCTACAGCTCAATCCTTTACAAAGAACCAGCTGATATTGACAGGCTCAAGCCTTACCTTTATAAGGCCATTAAGGCAATTATCAATGAACATACAATAGAAGATTAGAAGATAAGAAATCCCCTTCCTTACCAGAAATATTATCTGACAAAGAAGGGGATTTGTACCACTCCACCTATAATTTTAAAATTTACTCTTAAATTTATTTTAGCTAAGACTCTCTTTTAATCACTCTTTTATATAAGTTTTTAACATTTGTGTAACATTTTTTCTTTTAAGAACTAATTTCCCAGAAGCTTATTATATATATCCCTCTTAGATACGCCCCTGTCCCTGGCTGCTGCCTTCATAGCCTCTTTTTTATCAAGTCCCTGTGCTATATACATATCAACGTGTTCCTGCTCAGACATAGTAAGCCACTGTGCCTGTGCTTCCTCTTTAAGCTCATTTCTGTCTTTTCCAGCAATTACAAGAACATACTCGCCCCTTGGCTGGTTATTCTCATAATAACTGCACGCCTCTGCAAGCGTTGTAACCATACTATTCTCATAGCGTTTGGTAAGTTCCTTGCATATAGTAACTGCCCTGCTTCCTCCTAACACCTCAGAAAGCTCTTTAAGTGTCTTTAAAAGCCTGTGTGGAGCTTCGTATATAATCATTGTTCTTGTTTCATCTTCAAGCTCTTTTAATATGTCTTTACGCTCATTCTTGTCCGCCGGAAGAAATGCTTCAAATGCAAAACGTCTTGTTGCCTGTCCCGACATTGTAAGTGCCGTTATACACGCTGCCGCACCAGGAACTGATGATACCTTAATTCCTGATGCAAGTGCCTGCCTTACAAGCTCCTCTCCCGGGTCAGATATTCCAGGTGTTCCAGCATCAGTTATTACAGCGACTGACATTCCTTTAAGCATCTTCTCAACAAGCACCTTTGCCTTATCATACTTGTTATATTCATGATAGCTTGTCATCGGCGTATTAATCTCAAAATGATTAAGCAGCTTTATGCTGTTTCTCGTATCCTCCGCCGCAATAATATCAACTTCCTTTAATATCCTTAACACCCTGAACGTAATATCCTCAAGATTACCAATCGGAGTTGCACACAAATATAACTGCCCAACTCCGCTATTATTATGAGAGCCATTAAATTCTTCAAGTGCCTGCACACTATCATAATCAATATCTGTAATATTATCTTCCATACTGCTCCTCTCTTAAATTCATACTAATTGTACATTTTTAAAAGTTTTTCCGTGTAACTTCCATCGCTATTGTATACAATAAGTGGTTCTTCCACTATAAGCTGTGAACGTCCGCCCTTTACCGCCTCTATAAGCACCATATTAGCTGGCTTATCTATATGCGGATACACAAGCCTTATACGCTTTGGCTCAAGGTGGTTATTCTTCATAGAAGTAAATATATCTACAAGTCTTGATGGTCTGTGAACCATATACATATGTCCCTTAACCTTAAGGCACTTTGAAGCTTCCCTTACAACGTCCTCAAGACTGCATAGAAGCTCGTGTCTTGCGATTGCCTTGGCACTCTCAGGATTAACAATTCCGTGATTTTCATTCATATATGGTGGATTGCTTGTAACCACATTAAAAGAAGCCCCACCTAAAATATGTGAAGCTTCTTTAATATCACCTTTTACAATATTAACCTTGTCTGACAGACTATTAAGTTCAACATTTCTGACAGCAAGGTCATAACTGATATCCTGAATTTCCAAGCCTGTATACATACTGCCTGGATTTTTCGCCTGCATAAGAATTGGTATTACACCATTTCCAGTACCCATATCAAGCACCTTCTGGTTCTTTCCGGCCTTCGCAAATGTAGACAACAACACAGCATCCATTCCAAAACAGAACACATCTGTATTCTGGATTAGTCTGAGATTATCCCTGCATAAGTCATCAATTCTCTCATTGGCATTAATACCTGCATTAATCTTAGCATCAGTCATCATTAATATGGGCTTTTCCTTCCTTTTTCTCAAGCTCTTCGAGTTCTTTTAACTCTTTATCATCTATATTCATTCTGTCGTTTCTTCTCTTAGGCTTAAATCTAAGCTCAGCAACAGGATACTCTCTTATCTCTTTCTCATCTCCATCAAGTGTGACAATTACCTTAACAAGCTGTCTTAACACATTAACGCTTGATACCTCACCCTTTAACTTCTCAGGTGTAGTAACATAATCTCCCACATTAGGAAGGTTGCTGTTAAGCTCCTCGTAAGTTTCCTGCTCATTCTTAAGACAGCACATAAGTCTTCCACACACACCCGATATCTTTGATGGATTAAGCGATAAATTCTGTTCCTTTGCCATCTTAATTGACACTGGTATGAACTCTGGCATATATGTTGCACAGCACAATGGTCTTCCACAAGAACCAATTCCGCCTAATATCTTAGTTTCATCTCTTACACCAATCTGACGAAGTTCAATTCTTGTCTTAAATACTGCTGCCAGATCCTTTACAAGCTCTCTGAAATCAATTCTTCCATCCGCTGTAAAGTAGAACAATACTTTATTATTGTCAAATGTATACTCAACCTTTATAAGCTTCATTTCAAGATTATGCTTCTTAATCTTCTCAAGACATATCTTATACGCTTCTTTTTCCTTTTCCCTGTTCTTAGCTTCCCTTTCATCATCATCAGGTGTCGATATTCTGATAATAGCCTTAAGCGGCTGTACAACTGCTGAATCCTCAACCTCTCTTTCACCAAGAACAACGTGGCCATACTCAATTCCTCTTGCTGTTTCAACAATAACGTGCTGACCAACCTCAACATTATACTGTCCCGGTGCAAAGAAATATATTTTGCCCACCTGCCTGAATCTAACACCAACAACTTTAGTCATCTATTTTTAATCTCCAATCCTGCCAAATATTAATTCCTAACATCAGCCAATTATTCACTAACTGCCTACATATCCTCTTTCATAGCCATAATAAGAAGTTCTATGCATAAGTCAAAATTAACATTGGCCTTAAGTCTTACCTTTACTTTATCTATAGAATTAAGTATATCCTGAATTCCTTCGTATGACATAACCTCAGCCTGCGATTTGATAAGCGAAATCTCATCACTAAATATTAGATAATTCGTATCATTGGTACTCTTAAACATAAGCACGTCCCTGAACCACATAGCCATAAGATCAAGATAATCGTCTATTGTAAGCTTGTAATTAGTCACATCTTTAACAACTGCCATTATGTCTGCCGCCGTCATATCCTTCACATTCTTGATAACGTGCATAACATCATTCTTTAAATGTGCGAATTCCGTACTTTCTATAATAGTCTTAGCACGTCCAATCTTACCCTGTGCAAAATCAGCCGCAAACTTACGTTCATATTCTGACACGTCATAGTTATCCTTAAGATAATCCATAACTACGCTTTCCTTTAATGGCTTTAAATCAAGAAGCACACATCTTGATATAATAGTCTGTAAGAAAATGTCTGCGTTAGTCGTAAGAAATATAACAATACCATACGCTGGTGGCTCTTCTATAGTCTTAAGAAGTGCATTCTGTGCCTGCACTGTAAGCTTCTCAGCCTCATCTATAATGTATATCTTATAACGGCTTGAGTATGGTTTAATAAGCATATCTGATATTATCTGATCTCTTACATCATCTACACCTATACTTGCAGGCTTCTCGTGTCGTACCCATATTATATCAGGCTGATTGCCTGACTCTGTCTGTATACAGGAATGACATTTATTACAAGGCTTATTATCGCCTTCTGCCTCACACTGTAATGCTTTTGCAAATATCTTGGCAATCATCTTCTTTCCAGCACCAAGCCCTCCATTGATAATGTAAGCGTGTGATACCTTATCTAATTTAATTGCGTTCTGTAAATGCTCTTTAATTGTATCGTATCCATAAATATCTGAAAATGTGCTCATTATATACTCCAATCTTATGCTGATATATCAAGCAATAAACCCCTGATATCATCAATTCTTCCTACAATCTCAAGATGATTTTTCTCTTCTTTAACAAGTTCTCCTGCCAGCTCATCAAGATTCTTATCCACAAGTTTAACAATACCATATACTCTGTGTCTGCCTCGTCTATCAAGAAAGTTCTCTCTTGAGAACTTATGGGAACGGTTAACAACCTCGTTAAGAAATCCCTTAACAAGCTCCCTGTACTTTCGCATATCCTTAATATCCATATGCTTTGCAATCTTCTCACCCTGCTCAGTAATCTGTTCCATCATACTGCCAAGCTTTTCCTGAAGATCCTTTTCTTCTATATTACTAATAAGAGTAAACTTAAAACTACTGTCCGTACTCTCTGTATTCTTCACCTGCTGAACTGAAGATGATGTCTGTATATCATTAATCTTTATATCCATAACTTTACTCTCTTTCGTGTCCACCATCATATAATTGTATCATATAAATATCATTAAGACAATTCAAGCCAACTCACTCTTACTGCATTTATAAAAGCTGCTGTTTAATTGCCTCTTTGATGTCCCTTATACAATCCTCTATTGTTCCATCGTTGCTAAATCTCTGATTAATTCCGGCTTCCTTAATCTTTTCCTCCGAGAAATCTTTACTGTCTGCAAGAAAACGCCTGCACATTTCCTCATACTGTGGTACTTCCTGCTTCTGTTCCCTGTTGATAGCTCTCATAAGCCTTATTCCATCATCGACTTCTATATATATCGGTAATATTGCATCTTTTCCAAAGTATGCACAAAATTTATTGTAAGCCTCAATAGTACCTATAACAATGTACTTGTCACCGCTTCCAAGCCTGATCTGCCCATCATCAACTGTAAAATACTTCCACTCTCCATACACTGTGTTATATATCCGCATCTCTATTACTTTATCCGCCGCTTCAAGCTCCAATGCCTTCTCATTATCTACATAATAATACTCTACACCTTCTTTTTCTCCAGCTCTCATAGGTCTTGTTGTATACATAATAACAGTCTTAAGATTTAGCTCCTTATCACCAACTAAAGCCTTAAATATATTATCTTTACCACTTGAACTTTTTCCCATTAAAAATGCTATCTCAGGCATAACAAAGCTCCTTCTTTTACACCTACAACCTCCAGACCTGCCTCACCGGCCGCCTGAAGTATTGCAATAATCTTTCGTGTAATAACCTCTCCCGGACATAATATCGGTATTCCCGGTGGATATACATACACTGACTCTCCACTTATCTTACCATATATCTTCTCATTATTCATCTGAATTTCATCACAACCTGATAAATCACGCCTGTTAAATGCTTGTGCAATTGTCAACGCCTGCTCATCCCTGAAATCAGCAACATTTATCTTATTACCATTATCCTCATCATTAATTAAAATCTCATCTTTACTTCTATTATTATATTTACTCCTACTCTCATCTATTTCTTCGTCTATCTCCTTTAATGCCGCAAGAAATCTATTATCTAATTCTTCGTCTATCTCTTTTAATGCCGCAAGAAATCTATCATAATACTCCTGCGAGTCAAATATTGATGTCATCGCTATCACATACTTTATAGATGACATTTCAAGCTGGATTTTATATTTATAAAATAGAGTGTCATATAACCATTTTGCATCTTTATATCCTAATACAAGCTTTGATATGTCATCCGTCTTTATTAACCTGATATGCTTTAATTCTGACAATCCATTTCTTAAAATAGTGAGCTTATCAACATATTCAGCAAATAATTTATCACCGTCATTCTTAACAATGCTTAAGCTTCTTGCTATGGAAGACATTAATATATACGATGGACTTGTCGACTGGTATATGTTCCAATACCTTCTTATACGTTCTACATCAACTATTCCATAATTAATATGAATAAGTGCAGTCTGTGTAAGCGATGGAAGTGTCTTATGCACACTGTTAATTACTATATCAGCTCCACACTTAACTGCTGACTGTGGAAAGCTTTCCGAGAAATTAAAATGTGCACCATGAGCCTCATCAACAATCAATGGAATATTATATTGATGAAGATACTCTGCTATTGATTTAATATCAGATACATTTCCCTCATAAGTTGGTGATGTAAGTATCACGGCTTTAATATCATTTCTGTCATGGTCTGAGCTGTATTTATCCACAATGTCCTTAATTTCTTTTAATGTTATCCCCTTATAATACCCATATTCCTCATCATATTCTGGATAAATATACACAGGATTCAGTTCATTGAGGATAACTGCATTATAAACTGATATATGACAGTTTCTTGCCATTATAACAACATCATTTTTATGGGTAACTCCGCATATTGCCGACATATTACCTGCAGTGCTTCCATTTACCAGATACCAGCTCTCATCAGCTCCATAAAGCTCCGCCGCCTCATCAAACGCATCTTTAATAATAGTTTCGGCATTGTGCATATTATCAAAACCATTAATCTCCGTTATATCTTTCTCATATGGATTTCCCATATCACCCATATATAACTCAATTAATTCTTTATTTCTCTTAGCCCCCGGCATATGCATAGGTACTATATTTTCATCTTTATATTTATCTAACTTAGACAATATATCATTATATTTAACATTCGGTTTAATGCCTGAATTTTTATTTGTAGTTCCTGCATTGCCATTCAATAATATATCATCATATTTAATATCCTTATTTGTAGTTCCTGTTTTATCCGATTTTCCCGTTTTATCTAAATTCATCTTTATACTCTTATCTTCATTCCAATTCATTGTTACACTCTCATCTTTTATTTACTGTTATTTATTATTGGGATACAAAAAAACCATAGATACTACATAACGTAATACCTATGGTATAAATAAG
>ULWK01003475.1_pt1 | contig 34709 bp, 30 predicted proteins | sample 1960281 | NCBI WGS metagenome assembly ULWK01 (sample SAMEA4835810, study PRJEB28245) | human gut metagenome | biome: gut microbiome; material: fecal sample | place: Denmark | collected 2008 | reverse complement strand
AGCACCCGAGCCACCGCCGATAATGCCGCCTTTCGTCGTATTGTTCATTGTACCGCAACTACCTAGTAGTATGGCGCCGCTCAGCAGAAATGCTGTCATTTTCATCTTTTTCATACCTTTTATTTTTTAATTGGTTCAAGTTTTACTAATGCAAATTTATGTATATAATACATTTGTTGGCATTAAAAAGTTTACCATTGCAGTTTTTTTAGAGAATTTTCCTTTTAATAAAGAGAAAACGGCCGGACTTATACGTTACTTGTAATTCAGGAAGTTTTCCTGCACCAGCTTTCCTGCCTGCCATACGGCGCGTATGTTCAGTTCCTTGTCCATGATGAGGATGTCGGCGTCCTTGTCCTTTTGCAGGGAACCTTTGCGGTCGTACACGCCCATGATGCGTGCCGGGGTTTCGGAAGCCATGCGCAGGGCGTCGCCCAACGGGATACCCGCCTTGACTATAGTACGCACCAGCACGTCCATGGTGGCGATACTGCCTGCCAATGAGGAGCGGTCGGCAAGCTTGCACACACCGTCTTCGATGATGTAGCGCGGGTCGTTGATTTCCTTGCCTTCGGTGGCGGCGCAGGAGAGGGCGTCCGTTACGAGGCAGGTGTGCTCTACGCCTTTCAGCTTGTATGCCAGTTTCAGGATGGTGGACGGCAGGTGGATGCCGTCGGCAATGAGTTCGATGGTCATGCCGTCGGTCAGGTAGACACTTTCCACGGTGCCTTCGTACTTGTACTCGCGGCGTTTGTGGAAGCCGGGCATGGCGTTGTAGAAGTGGGCGGCATGGGTAAATCCGGCTTCGTAGGCGGCACGGATGCCGTCGTATTCGGCTTCGGTATGCGATACGGCTGCCAGTATGCCTTTTTCGCGCAGGTAGCTTGCAAACTCCAGTGCTCCGGGCAGTTCGGGAGAGGCGTCCCAGCGGCGGATGCAACGGGTGCTTTCCACCAACTCGCGGTATTCCTGTCCGTCAATCTCCTTCACCTGGTCGGCAAACTGTTCGCCTGCCATTTTCTTGTTGAGATAGGGACCTTCGATGTGCAATCCCAGTACGGGGCTGCCGGGCTCTGCCATAAGCTGCTCGCACACTTGGGCTGCCTGGTGCAGCTTTTCGAACGGAGATGAGGAAATGGTAGGGTAGAAACTCGTAGCGCCATGACCGAGGTGTGCATTGATGATGCTGCGAAACGCTTCTTCGGTACATTCGGTGAAGTCGTGGCCGCCACCGCCATGTGCGTGCATACACACGAAGCCGGGCACGATATACATGCCTTTGGCATCGATGAGGCGTGCGCCGATGAGGGCGAGGTCACAGTTGGTCACTTCGAGTATTTTTCCGTCGCGCATCAGGACGGAACCTTCATTCAGCCAGCCTTGCGGGGTGAATATGCGTCCGTTGATAATTTGAGTAAGCATTTTTAGATTTATGATTTAAATTTATGAATTATAATCCCAGCGTTGTGCTTTTGAATTTATCGAAGGCCAAAATTAAGCATTATAAATTAAAAATCCTATATGCGGGATTTTTTAATCATCTTCTTCTCCGTCTTCGGTGGCGGCGTTGTTTCTGCCGATATTTGCGTATCTTGCCGTATACCAGCCAGACGAACAATACTCCGAATACGGAGAATATCAGCAGTACGATGCCCGTGTTGAGGTTGTCGCCTTTCACACGGCTCCACATTTCGAGTACGAGTTCGGTGCGGTTGCCGAAGTCGCGTATCATGGCGCAGCGTTCCACCACTTTCCTGTCGGGATATTGCACGGGGTTTATTTGCAGGCTGTCCGCACCCACACCTTCACCGAAGAAATAGCTGAGGTCGGAACGTGTCGCGATGGCGGTGTCCCGTTTGGCTTCCATGATTTCGGGGGTGGCAACGGCGCTGACGTAGCCTATGGCGTCCATATTGCGCAGGGCGATGTCGGGCCGGCAGAGGTAGTTGATGAAGTAAGCGGCAGCTTTGGGATTGCCTGCATATTTGGGGATTACCCAGCCGTCGTACCAGATGTTGCTGCCTTCGCGCGGCACTTCGTAGGCAAGGTCCACGCCCACGGCATGGGCTTCTTCGATGGCCCATACGGCGTCGCCGCTCCAGGTGAGGTTGAGCCAGGTCTTGTTCTTGGTCATCATCTCCTTGCCGAAGTCGGCTTCCCAGCCTGCGATGTTGGGCTTCATGGCTTTCAGATACTTCTCGGCAAGGGCTATGGCTTCGGGAGAGTTATCGTTCATCAGTTGCTCCACGGTGACGGTGCTGTCGGCAAGCTGTCGGGCATGGGCGTAGATGATGGCGGTTCCGTAGGCATCGCGGTAACTGTCTTTCATCAGGATTTTGCCTTTGTTCCTGGGGTTCCAGAGGCAGTGCCAACTGCCGGCTTCGTCGGGGGTGATGAAGTTGCGGTTGTAGAGGATGCCGGCTGTGCCCCACATATAGGGTACGGCATAGTCGGTAGTGGTGCGTCCCGGCTGGCTGGTCTTGTTCAGTTCCCGGCGGATGTAGGGGGAGATGTTGGGCAGATAGTCCGGGGTCTTGCCGAAGTTGCGGTCGATGGGCAGGAGAAGGTCTTTCTTCAGCATCCGCTCGATGATGTACTCCGAGGGGCATACCACGTCGAAATCCTCGTGGCCGCGCTCTATCTTGGTGAGCATGATTTCGTTGATGTCGAACACCTGGTAGATGAGGCGGATGTCCTCGCCCGTCTGCTGCTTGTACCAGGCGGGAAATTCGGCCAGTACATCTTCGTCGATGTAGTCGGCCCAGTTGTAGACTTTCAGTACGTGGCTGCGCTCTTCGCCCGAATCCTTACACGAGACGGCTGCGAGGACGAGGCAAAAGAGAAGGAATATGTCTGTTAATCTTTTCATTTTTTATTCAGCAGGTTTATCTTGACTATGCTTTCGTTTTTCGGCTTACGGGATGAATCTCTCCGTGCTGCGGGACGAATACTCTTATCTTGCGAGACGCAGGCGGACTTATTTCTTCCGTGCACGTTCCGCACGCTTGTTGATGACAATCAGCAGCACCAGCACCGTAATGAAAATAAGGGTGGACAGAGGACGCAGCTCCGGTGTCAGTCCGCCTTTGCGCGCATCGGCGTAGATATAGGTGGAGAGCGTTTCCAGTCCTTCGTTTCCAATGGTGAATATGGTTACTGCGAAGTCGTCGATAGAGAGCGTAAAGGCAAGGATGAAGCCGCTGATCATGCCCGGAAGTATCTCCGGCAGAATTACCTTGCGCAATGCCTGAAAGGGAGTGGCGCCAAGGTCGAGGGCGGCTTCGTACACGTTCTGGTTCATCTTCTTCAAGCGGGGCATTACGCTCAGCACTACGTAAGGGGTGCAGAATGTGATGTGCGCCAGTACCACGGTTGTGAATCCCTGCGAGATACCGCAACTGACGAACAGCAGGAACAGCGACACGCCCGTAATGATGTCCGCATTCATCATCGGAATGGCATTGGCGAAGTTCATTACTCGGCGCGTGCGTGTGCGCAGGTTGAAGATACCGATGGCCGCGATGCTGCCCAACGCCGTACTGGCGGTGGCTGCTAACATGGCAATGGCAAAGGTGTTCCAGATGGCGCTCGTCAGCGAGTGGTGCATGCCGCCTGTGAAGAGGGAGCTGTACAGCTTGGTGGAGAATCCCGTCCAGTTGCCCAGCACTTTGGCTTCGGTGAAAGAGAATACCATGATGATAAGGATAGGCGAGTACAGCAGCGCAAGCAGCAGCCACAGATACCCTTTGGCAAGAATACGCGTCATCATATCACACCTCCGCTTTCATTGGATGCGCCGTCCTCTTCGTTCGTAAAGAGGATGGTGACGCCTATCAGCAACAGCATGATGAGCGACAGGGCTGCACCGTAGTTCCACATTCCGTTGTATATGTTCTCCTGCACGGTTGTTCCGAAGAGTTTGATGTTGTTCATCGTCAGCAGTTCGGCTATGGCAAAGGTGCTTACCGTAGGCATGAACACCATTACGATGCCGCTCATGATGCCCGGCATGGAGAGGGGCAGGATTACTTTGCCGAATACCTGCAAGGGGTTGGCTCCGAGGTCTTGGGCGGCTTCTATGAGGCTGCGGTCCATTTTCTGCAGAGTGTTGTAGATGGGGTATATCATGAACGGCAGGAAGTTGTAGACCATGCCGAACACAAGTGCGCCTTCGCCCAAGGGCAGGTTCAGAAAGTCGAACAGCGCCACTGTGGCGAGTGTGCGTATCAGTATGTTCACCCACATGGGTAGGATGAACAGCACCACCATGGTCTGCGAAGTGTTGAACTGCTTCTGGCTGAGGATGTATGCCGCCGGATAACCCAGTAACAGGCAGGTCAGCGTGGTGATGAGAGCGATGCCGATGGAGTAGATGAAGGTGTTCATCGCCTCCGGGTGCATCATGAACTTGCGGAAGTTGGCAAAGGTGAAAGCTCCGTCGGCATCCGTAAAGGCGTACAGCACAATCAGCAGTAGCGGCACTATCGCAAATATCAGCAGGAACAGTGCGTAGGGCAGTGTCCAGTTGCGTCGCCGCAGGAAGAAATGGGATAACTTATCAAGCATTACTCTATTATATCTTATATCAAGCGCTACTCTATTTAATCAAGTATTGCTTTATTATATTAGGATTATGGACGGTAAGATGACGGGATGATATCTTATCGTTTTATCACTCTGATGTTTTCGGGCGCTATCCGTATGCCCACGCGGTCTCCGTCGTCCCAAACGTCGTTGGTGTCTACGAAGATGTTCTCGTCCCAGTCGGTAAACACGGTGAGGTGATAATGGTTTCCTTTGTAGAGGATGAATTTCACTTCGCCCGTCAGTCGTCCGTCTTCTTCGTTATCCTCCAGGATGACGTTTTGGAAGTCCACTTCCACCGTTACAGGCGTTTCGGGACCGATGTCTTGCACCGGACTGCATTCGAAGCTGCAACCCAGGAATTCCACGTGCGTTTCGTCCAGGAGCTTGCCCTCGAAAGTGTTGCAGGTGCGTTCTTTCTTCATTACGTGGATGTCGAAAGGTTTTACCAGCAGACCCACTTCGCGGCCTGCCTCGAAGCAGTGGTAATCCTGCACCATCAGCTCGTAGCCCTCGCGGGTCTGTACCAGCATTTCGTAGTGCACGCCTTTGAAGATGGAGCTTGTTACGGTTCCCGTCAGTTGCGCCGCATCCGAGGGTTCGAAGATGTAGATGTCCTCCGGACGGATTACGACGTCCACCTGTGTACGGTCGCCGAAACCGGTATCCACGCAGTCGAACTCGTGTTCGCAGAAGCGGACGAGCCGGTCGTGCACCATGACACCGTTCAGTATGTTGCTCTCGCCGATGAAGTCGGCTACGAAAGAGTTGATAGGCTCGTTGTAGATGTCTGTCGGAGTGCCGATTTGCTGTATCCTGCCTTCGCTCATCACGACGATGGTGTCGCTCAGGGTGAGGGCTTCTTCCTGGTCGTGGGTGACGTATATGAAGGTGATGCCCAGCTTCTGGTGCATCTCTTTGAGTTCCATCTGCATGTCCTTGCGCATTTTCAGGTCGAGGGCGGCAAGGGGCTCGTCGAGGAGCAGCACTTCGGGTTCGTTGACGATGGCACGGGCTATGGCAACGCGCTGTTGCTGTCCGCCGGAAAGGGAGTCTACGTCGCGGTCTTCATAGTCGGTCATGCCCACCATGCGGAGTGCCTGCTTCACTTTCTTTTCGATAGTGGCGGCGGGGAGCTTCTTCAGCTTGAGGCCGAAAGCAATATTATTGAATACGTTGAGGTGAGGAAACAGGGCGTACTTCTGGAACACCGTATTCACCGGGCGGCGGTGGGGTGGTGTCTGCGTGATGTCTTTTCCTGCAATGGTAATCACTCCTTCCGAAGCTGTCTGGAAGCCTGCAATCAGACGCAGCAGTGTCGTCTTTCCGCAACCGGACGGTCCCAATATCGTTACAAACTCGCCCTTGCGGACAGACAAATTCACATCATTCAGTACGGCTTTGTCTCCGAAAAACTTCGATACGTGCTCTACACCGATGATGCAGTCGGACTTTTGCATAAGCGTTTCTTACTTTATCCAAACTAATTAAACAAATCTCTACCTGATATAGTCAGTCATAAAAAAAAGTGGCGCAAAGGTACATATTTTCTTGAGAACTTTAGAGTTTGTTTAAAAATTGTTCAGCATTCTTTTGCGAGTTCTTTGGAGACGGATGTTTCCTCTTTTTATTCGCCACACACCCGCTTTGTTCTCATAAAACGCCTCCAAAGAACTCGCAAAAGAAATGGAAGGAAATACTTGGGAAAAGAAAAATCGAACAACCCAAAACAGGGTTATGAGTTATAAATTGCGGGTAATTGACCGATACTCGCAAATAAGTCCTAACTTTGCAGTCCGTAACATTAAAGTCTTCGTAAGAAATGGAAAAGAAAACAGTACTCATCACAGGTGCTTCTTCGGGTATAGGAGAGGGCTGTGCACGTAAGTTTGCCATGAATGGTTACCGCCTGATTCTCAACGGACGGAATGTAGAGAAGCTGACTGCCGTAAAGCGCGACCTGGAAACGGAATATCGCGCGGATGTCTGTCTGCTGCCTTTCGACGTACGCGACCGCGGGGCTGCGCAAGCGGCTCTTGACTCGCTTCCCGAAGAATGGAAAGCGATAGATATCCTCATAAATAATGCCGGACTGGTAATCGGCGTAGACAAGGAACACGAAGGCAATCCGGACGAATGGGACATCGTGCTTGATACCAATATCAAAGCATTGCTTGCCATGACCCGTCTGGTGGTTCCCGGAATGGTGGAACGCGGACGCGGCCATGTCATCAATATGGGTTCCATTGCAGGCGATTATGCCTATCCGGGCGGTAGTGTGTATTGTGCCAGCAAGGCTGCCGTAAAGGCGTTGTCAGACGGCTTGCGCATCGACCTTGTGGATACTCCCGTACGGGTGACCAACATCAAGCCCGGTTTGGTGGAGACGAATTTTTCCGTAGTGCGTTTCCGTGGCGACAAGGCGGCTGCCGATAATGTGTACAAGGGCATCCGTCCGCTTACAGGCGACGACATTGCCGAAGTGGTGTACTTTGCCGCTGCCGTACCCGAGCATATACAAGTGGCTGAGGTGCTGGTAATGCCTACCAATCAGGCTACGGGTACAATCGTCAGCCGGAAATAAGCACTTTTCCGTAACAACAGAATCTAAGAGAATAAGAGTAAACTCTGCCAATCATGACTAATAAGTACGAAGAACGCCTGGGCACGGAGCGTATGCTGCCTTTGGTTTTCAAGATGGCGCTGCCTGCGGTGGCAGCACAGTTTGTCAATCTGCTTTACAGCATTGTAGACCGTATTTACATCGGACACATACCGGGCATCGGAACCGATGCGCTGGCGGGAGTGGGAGTGACCATCTCGCTCGTTGTGCTGATTTCTTCTTTCTCCGCCATTGTGGGTGGTGGCGGTGCTCCGTTGGCTGCCATTGCCCTCGGACAGGGCAACCGTCGCCGTGCCGGAAAGATACTTGGCAATGGCTTTACTCTGTTGATTCTTTTCACTTTGCTCACTTCGTTCATAGCCTATACCTTTATGGAGCCTATCCTGCTTTTTACGGGTGCTTCGGAGCATACGCTGGGCTATGCGGAAGACTATCTTTCCATTTATCTGTTGGGGACGCTGTTTGTGGAAGTGTCTACCGGACTGAATGCTTTCATCAATGCACAGGGGCGCCCTGCGGTTGCCATGTGTTCGGTGTTGATAGGGGCTTTGTTGAATATTATTCTTGATCCTATATTCATATTCTGGTTGGATATGGGAGTGAAAGGCGCTGCGTTGGCTACGGTGCTGTCGCAGGCTTGCAGTGCGGTGTGGGTGCTGTCCTTCCTATTCTTACGGCGCGCTTCCCTGCCTTTGGAAAGGCGGTATATGAAGCTGGAAAAGAGTATCGTGCTCTCCATGCTGGCGCTCGGCGTATCGCCTTTTATCATGGCGAGTACGGAAAGCCTGGTGGGGTTTGTGCTCAACAGCAGTCTGAAAGAATTCGGAGATATCTATGTCAGTGCGCTTACCGTCCTGCAAACGTCTATGCAGTTTGCCAGCGTGCCGCTGACGGGGTTTGCGCAGGGGGTTGTTCCGGTGGCAAGCTATAACTACGGGCATGGCGACAAGCAGCGTGTGAAGGAGTGCTTCCGGATTGCGCTGATTACAATGTTTTCTTTCAATCTCGTCCTGATGCTGTTTATGATTTGCTTCCCTGCGATTGTGGCATCCGCCTTTACGAGCGATGCAAGGCTGATAGAAACTGTTCGCTGGACGATGCCTGTATTCTTGGGCGGTATGACGATTTTCGGTTTACAGCGTGCCTGTCAGAATATGTTCGTGGCGTTGGGGCAGGCCAGAATATCCATTTTCATAGCATTGCTGCGTAAGGTAATCCTGCTGATACCGTTGGCGTTGATACTGCCGCATTTTATGGGAGTAGCAGGTGTATATGCGGCAGAAGCCATATCCGATGCTACGGCTGCCATTTGCTGTACGCTGCTGTTTTTCTGGCAGTTCCCTAAAATACTGAGGAGAATAAAAAGTAAAAGCCTGTCTGAATAAGGTACGTTCTTAATTATGGCATTCCGTCTCTTTTCGCTTTGTTGAGGATGGTTGCTTCCCTTATTTGCTCTCGTCATTCCCGGTTCGGATATGTTGAATTGCATACCTCTCTAATTTCAGAATCAATGATTCGGGTATAAATATCCGTAAATCATATACAATTCGGTTTGCGTAATCGTGGTAATTTTGCAATTGGAAAACAACCGGAAATATCAATAACTTCATACGGTAAATGGAATGACTATGAACAGGATTCTTTTAATTTCAGTATTCAGTATCTTAACTTTCAATATTATGGCACAGGAGAAAATAGTACAGACAGCCGGGCGCACCCGATTAGGAGAGTTCGCCCCTAAATTCGCGGAGCTCAACGACGATGTTCTTTTCGGAGAAGTGTGGAGCCGCACCGACAAGCTCGGTCTGCGCGACCGTAGTTTAGTAACCGTTACCTCACTTATCAGTCAGGGTATTACAGACAATTCGCTCGTATTTCATCTGCAGTCGGCAAAGAAGAACGGCATTACCCGTACTGAGATTGCCGAAATCATTACCCACATCGGTTTTTATGCCGGTTGGCCGAAAGCATGGGCGGCGTTCAATCTGGCAAAAGACGTATGGGCGGAAGATGCCGTTGGTGAAGATGCTAAAGCCGCTTTCCAGCGCGGAATGATTTTTCCTGTCGGCGAACCGAACACTGCATACGCGAAGTATTTCACCGGCAACAGTTACCTTGCTCCCATTTCGCGCGAGCAGGTGAATATATCCAATGTTACGTTTGAACCTCGTTGCCGCAATAACTGGCACATCCATCGTGCCAAAAGTGGTGGCGGACAAATGCTGATTGGCGTAGCCGGACGCGGCTGGTATCAGGAAGAGGGGAAACCTGCCGTGGAAATTCTCCCGGGCACGGTTATCCGTATTCCGGCAAACGTCAAGCACTGGCATGGAGCTGCTGCAGACTGTTGGTTTGCTCATCTGGCTTTCGAGGTTCCCGGTGAAAGTGCTTTCAATGAATGGCTCGAACCGGTGACGGACGAAGAGTATGATAACCTCGAAACAAATAAGCGGTAATTGCGACCGAGTCTATTTCTTCTTTCTTCTTGAGGAAACGAGTGTCTCAACAAATATACGTAAACGTATGATAGGCATAAGGAGATGCTCAGGTCACCCCATCGTGACAAATAAAAAAATCAAATCATAACAAAATGAAACAATTTATATTGGTAATTATGAGTTTACTAACTTTCAGTTGCTCATCGAAAGCACAAAAACAGACAACGGATACCGGTATGCAATCCGATAAGAAAATTCTCGTGGCCTATTTCTCCTGCACCGGAACTACGGAAAAAATTGCCGGTGCCATTGCTCAAGCTGTTAACGGTAAGCTGTATCGGATTACTCCGGCTGTAGCCTACACTTCGGCAGACCTTAATTGGAATAACAAAGCAAGCCGTAGTTCGGTAGAAATGGCGGATGAAAATTCACGTCCTGCATTGGGTGGGGAGACACTCAATCTGAAAGATTACGACGTAGTATTCCTCGGTTATCCGATATGGTGGGATTTGTGTCCTCGTCCGGTCAATACATTTCTTGAGAAATATGACTTCTCCGGTAAGGCCGTCATTCCATTTGCCACTTCCGGCGGCAGTTCTATTACAGGTAGCGTGAAACAGCTCAAGGCGCTATATCCTCAAATCGGATGGCAGGCAGGACGGCTATGCAATGGAAGTGCAAAGCAAGCAGGGGATTGGGCAAAGCGGGTAATCAGTGTAGAATAGAATACATACCATTGTAACTGCCCAATATCACCAGATTCACCGATGATCATCATTGGTTTATTTAGTATTACCTTATCAGCTATAGTAAATTGACTCAATAAATCAAGTTCATCATGAAATATACTATAATTAGGGATATCCAGTAAATGTCCCTAAAAAATAAGATGGCATATGAAGATGATAGAGCATAACCACTTCATATGCCATTTTTATAGTCATTTTTCTGTGCTTTCTCACATAATTCTATCCGCAAGGATATGAAGTTCTGGAAAGAGCCTGATGCTTTCTTCTGATTGTGTGAGTAAAATCATATCATGCTGCTTTAGCCGTTCTGTTTATTTCCTTGTACTGATGTATTTTACAATCTCCGCTCCTTTAAAATAAATAACCAGCGAACTGACAATAATCAGCATTCCCGCTACCGTACTGAATGTGGGGGATTCTCCCGCAAGCATTATCCAACTTAATACAGCTCCGAGAATCGGGTTGATAAGGCGGCACATATTGATGTCGCTGACTTTTGCGCCTTTGCTTTGCAACGCCATAAACCAGAAGCTGAATGCAAAGACGGAAATAAATACGAGGATGCCCAGGCTGATATAAAATCCGGCAGGCTTGCCGATGAAAGAGTGATAACCTTCCGTGCCCAGTCCTATGACATAGATAAGGGCGCCACCGAAAAACATCTGTACGGCATTCAGGAAGATAGGGTTGACCTTGCCTTTCTCTTCGGATACGGAGATGGCGGAATAGCCCTGAAAGATAATGCTGAGCAACAGTAGTATGATGCCTGTGATGCCTTTCCAGTTCAGCGGTTCACCGTTGCTGCCCATCCCTACAATCAGCAAGAGGCCTGCAAGGCTGATGATGAGGCTGACGATTTTGTAACCGTTCAGTTTGTCGTTACTTGCCAGCAGATGGGCAAGCAGTACATTGATAAGCGGCGTCATGCCCATGATGATGGATGATATAGCCCCGCTTACGAAGTCCACTCCGAAATAAAAGGCCGTATAACCCATGAACATATTAATGAATATCAGATTGAGGAACAGTTTGCGGTGTTGCTTTATTTCCTGCCACATCCCCTTGTGCCAGGTATAGGCAAAAAGCAGAACGCCTACACTGGTGAAACGCAGCCCGGCAAAATTCATCGGAGTAAAATCATAACTGAGCCCTTGCTTGATGAACGGGTTTACGATGGCCCATAGCACAGATGCCAATATAGCGTATAGCAGTCCTTTTTTCATGCTTATAGAAAGTAGTTTGGTAAAATCGGGTGCAAAGATACGCCTTTCTTTTGAATTAAAAATTAAGCCAGCGTTTGAAAGCGGCGAGTTTCTCCTCGCTGATTGTGATTTTACTCTTATACGGCGGACGTACCGTTACCGATATTTTTCCGTTGAAGTAGGGTTCGGCATGGTCTATGGCGTCGATGCACAGGATAATTTGCCGGTTGGCACGGAAGAAGCGGTCGGGATCCAGTTGTTCGGAAAGCTTATTCAACGAGAGGTCGAGTACATGTTCCTGATTGTTGCGGGTAACGGCGAAGGTCATTTTGTTCTCCGAATAAAAATAAGCTATATCGCTGACCTGCAAAGACCAGAAACGGTCGGCGCGGTATATGAGGAAACGGGTGCGGTATTGCTTTTCTTTGGATTGCAGGGCATCCAGCAGAGTTGCCAGATAGTCGTCGGGACGGGGATTGCTGCACTGCTGCAAGTGTTCGTATTTATCAATGGCTTCCTGCAAACGCTGCTCATCTATCGGCTTCAGGATATAGTCGATGCTGTTGACGGTGAAAGCACGGACTGCATACTGGTCGTAAGCGGTGGTAAAGATGATGGTGGATGAGGGATGAGCTGCCGAAAGAAAGTCGAACGAGTTGCCGTCGGCAAGTTGTATGTCGAGGAAGAGAAGGTCGGGGTGGGGATGCGTGGCAAACCACTCGGTAGCTTCTTCCACACTGCCGGGAATTACGGTGATGTCCCATTCCGGGCGCAGGCGGGCAATCATGGAATGCAGCAGGCGGGCAGCAGGAATCTCGTCTTCAATGATGGCAATAGCAGGCTTATTCATATAGCAAAGGGACTTTTACAGTAAATTTTTCGGTTTCGTTTTTGATAATGATTTTCTTGCCCGACATCAGTTCGCAACGTTTGGCAAGGTTTTCCAGTCCTATTCCGGATGATGCGACACTCTTTTTGGGGTGTATCGGATTGCTGACGGACAGATAATCATCTTCGATGCGGATAGTGATAACCATAGGTTTGCCGGGAGTGATGGAATTGTGTTTGATTACATTCTCTACCAATAATTGCAGCGTGAGGGGCGGCAGCATCTTTTCCGCATATTCCGCAGGAACGTTGTTTTGGCACGTAAGGCAGTTGCCCAGACGGACCTCGTGCAGGAAAAGGTACGAACGGATAAATTCCAGCTCTTCGCCGAGCGTCACCAGTGTCTTGTCCTGGCTTTGCAGCACGTAACGGTAAACACTGGACAGGTGCTTGGTGAAGTGTACCGCATTTTGGGGGTTATACTCAATTTCAGCTATAAGCGTGTTGAGGCTGTTGAACAGAAAATGAGGATTGAGCTGGTTTTGCAGGGCGGTGTAGCGTGCCGTGTCGTTTTCGGCCTGCAATACAGCCGCCCGTTGTTGCAGCCTCAACGCCTTTTGGGTAGAACGGTTTGCCAGTAATAATCCCAAGACAACAAGTTCCACAAGCCAGATGGTAATCAGCATCCACCACCCTCTTGGCTGAATGGAGAACGGATTGGCTGCTCCCGCCAGTATTTTGGCGCTTACAAGCAGCCCGTAGTTCAGCAACAGGAAGAGCGACATGCCTGCCAGATAGATGACAGGAATTTTCCACCGTGAACGCATATTTACGGCATACTGTGTATTAATCCATGAACTGAGGCGGAGGGTAGCATATCCCAGCACATTGAATGCCAGGATAAAATAGATGAACGCTCCGCGGGAATAGAGTGCATCGGCAATATGAGGAGACAGATTGGTGTAGTCTACCAGCAGGAAGTAGGAGAACGCTCCTAATCCGGAGAACAGAATGCCGTATATCAGATTATTCCATTTCATGGGGGACAAAGTTATAATGTTTTGGGAAAACTCAATAGCTGTGCAATGCTTTTATCAGGCCGGAGTAGGAGCTTTGTGCCGAAACTTTGGCTTGTACGTAGTTTATTTGCGAGGCTTGCCGGTAGTTCTGGGCTTCAATGACTTCCATGATGGAGATTTTCCCCTCTTCATAACGTTCCAGTGCCTTCTGTTCGTTTTCACGTGCTTTCTCAAGGGAACTTCCGGTGAGGTCTACCTGTTTTATGGCTTGTGCAAGAGAAGTGCGGGCGGTTTGTATTTCGAGGTTTACGTTATCCGTCACTTTATTGAGATAGTCGTTTGCCATGCCTACTTTCCAGGCGGAAGAGCGTTTTTCATTGCGCCGTTTGCCCCATTCGAAAATAGGAACGGACAACTTGGCGTATATGGCATAGTTAGGGTCGAGGTCGGTTTTGAAGTCATAGCCGGGTGAGGAATAGCTGCCGTCTATTCCGACATACAGTTGCGGCTTGTATTTGGAGTCCGTCAGCTTGCCCTGGCTTTCGGCTATTTTTATTTGGTCGTGCGCCATAAGCAGTTCGGGACGGTTGCTTCCGTCGGATGCCGACAGGTTGTCGGACGGAAGCACTACGGGAATGGACTCCTGCACTTCGGTCTCGGATTCGAGCGGCATCCCTATCAGGGAGTTGAGCGCCATGCGTCCGGTCTCAAAACTGTTACGTGCCTGCAATACCTGGTATTCGGCTTCATTGAGTTTGACTTCTGCCATGAGCAGGTCTTGAGGGTCGACAAGTCCCGCCTCAACGCGTTCGCGGATAGTGCGCGCCAGTGAAGCGACCGAATTGCGGTAGTCTGTGGCTATGTTCATCAGTTCCCGGCGGGCTACGGCATTCCAGTATTGCATATCCGTCTGGTAGCATACGGAGGAGTGGAGCAGTTCCGCCTGATGAACATTCATGGATTGTTGGTGCTTTGCCAGCCGGATGGATTCGCGGATGCGTCCGCCGGTGTAGAGGGGCTGCATCAACGAGAGGGATGCGCCGTATTTCATGTCACGCCCTTCGAAAGTGAGAGGATTGCTTTGGGGCAGGTTCACGGTAAGTTCGATGGGATTTCCGGTGTACTGGAAGTTTGCGTCTCCCGACAGCTTGGGCTTTAAATCGGCTTTGGCGGCTTTTATCAGCTCCATGCTGGAAGCTATGTTCTTGTCTGCCGCACGCAAGTCGTGGTTATAGTCCAGAGCCATTGCCCTATATTTCTCCAGCAGGGAATCCTGCTGGGAAAATACGGGTTGAACACACAAATAAAAAAGTAATAAAGTATAGAATGTCTTCATGCTTACTTATTGATTTTGATACGATAAAACAGGATATATAATGCCGGAGTGACAAACAGCGTCAGCAAAGTGGCGAATGTCAGTCCGAAGATAATTGTAGCTGCCATGCCGCCGAAAGCAATATCGAACAGCAACGGAACCATACCGAGAATGGTGGTCGTGGCCGCCATTAGTACGGGACGGGTACGCGAAACGGTGGATTCTATTACGGCTGTGTAAGCAGGAACTCCTTCGCGGCGCTGAATGTTGATTTCGTCTATCAGCACGATAACGTTTTTGATAATCATACCCAGCAATCCCAGCCAGCCGGCAATGGGGAAGAAGCCGAAATCGAATCCGGTGAGCAGCATTCCTACGGCGACACCTATCAGTGACAGGGGAAGTATGCACAGGATGATGATGGGCTGGCGGAAGTTGCCGAACAGCGCCACCAGAATTACAATCAGCATGAGGAATGCCAGCGGGAAGTATTTGGCAATCGCTTCCATGGCTTCACCCTGGTCTTTGTACTGCGAATCCCAAAAGAATGTATAACCCGGCGGTAGCGGCATTGCCTCTATCTCACTGCGTATTTCCCCGTGTACCTCTGCCATGGTGTGCCCAGGTTTTACGCCGCACATGGCAGCCATGCTGAGCTGGCGGTTATAGGTACGCATCTGCGGAAATTCCCACGTTGTTTCAATGCGTTCCGTCACTTGCGATAAGGGAGCCGAGCGTTCACCGTTCCATACGGAGAAGTTGCCCAGGGAAGCCGCATCCGTAATGTCGTATCCTTCGGACTTCAGCAGAACAGGGACTTTCTTCTCGTTATCCCGATAGATGCCTACTGGTACACCGTCGCTGATGGATTTGACGGATTGCATCATCTGCGCTTTGGTGATGCCCAGTTCGCCGGCTTTTACCGGATCGTAGACGGGGCGTAGCATCAATGCCATATTTCCCCATTCGTTACGGGCATCCGCTACTTTAGGATTGCGGCGCATAATTTCGATGGCCTGCCCTACGAGCGAATCGAGCACTGCCGGGTCGGGGCCCAGGAAGCGGGCTTCGATAACGGCTTCCGTCAGCGGGCTCAGTTCGAATTTGTTTACTTTGATGAGCGGTCCGGGAAATTTCAGGCGGATAGAGTCCTGCAATGCGGCGTTGAGCCGGCGCGACTCTTCCGAAGTATGGCACTTCACAAGCAGTTGTGTATAGTTGGACTGAGGTCCGAATGCTACGTTCGACAGATAATAGCGGGGTGGGGTTCTGCCGATGAAGGTAGATACCATTTCCGCTTCCCCGTGTGTACGGATATATGCTGCCATTTCTTCCGCCAGCTTCCCGGTTTCGTCGATGTTGGAACCTTCGGGCAGCCATACGTCTACGGTAAAATATTGCTTGTCCAGTGCAGGTACGAATACTTTGGGGATGAACTTGAAGCTCCATGCAGAGAGTACCAGCAGTAAGACCATGCAGGCTATTGTGGCATAGCGATGTTTGATGACCCAGTGCAGGGAACGGCGGAACATATTGTAATACTTTCCGTCGAACAGGGCGCTTTTCAACTCTTCCGGCCGGGGACGGCGTACAAATTCCTGAATGAAGAACGGAGTTTGCGTCAGTGCGAACACCCAGCTGAACATCAGCGAAACCCCGATAACGATTACCAGCGAGGAAAGCAGTTCACCGGTAATGTGGGGTGAAAAATAAATGGGCAGGAACGTCAATATGGCAATGACGGTTGCCGCCAGCAACGGCAGGGCAGTGGAGGAACAGGCGCGCATGATGGCAACTCGCTTTCTCATGCCCCGTTGCATGTTTACCAGTGCGGAGTCGGACACCACAATGGCATTATCCACCAGCATGCCCATGGCGATGATGATAGCAGCCAATGACATGCGTTGAAGTGCGATGTCAGTGCATAACATCACTATCAGGGTGGCAAAAATGGAGAATACCAGTCCGCTGCCTATCAGCAATCCGTTTTTGAAACCGATAAAAAAGAGCAGGATTGCCACTACGGTAAGTACGGATATGATGAGGTTGAGGATAAAACCCTGGTTGGCGACTGCCGATTCGTAGCCCTGGTCGTACAGGGTTACAAGTTCGAAGCCTTCGGGCATGCTGCCCGACATCTGTTGGAGCGATTCCTTGACGGCGGCTGCCATATCGACCACATTTCCGGTGGGAACGGTGGAAATGGCGATGCCGACAGCGGGTTGTCCGTTGATGCGCATCAGGTTGCTTGCCGGGGTCTGGTAGCTTTCTTCAATCCGGGTAATGTCCGCGAGCCGGAAATGCTCTCCGGTGCGCGATACGATTGTAAGGTTGCGTATGTCGTCCAGCGAATAGAAATTTCCGGTGGACTCGATACGCAGGCGGTTGGAACCGACGTCTATGCCGCCGGCATCCACAACTTTGTTCTGAGCCTCGAACGCGCGGGCGATGTCGGCCATCGTGATGCCGCTACGGGCCATGACGGAGGGACTTACGGAAATGTCTATCGTAGGTGTCTGTGTTCCGTAAATCTCTACTTTGGCAACATCCTTTACTTTCAGAATTTCATTCTTTATCAGTTTGGCTTCATCTTCAAGTTCGCGGTAGCTGTGTCCGCTTCCGGTAAGCCCGTAAAAAACGCCCAGTACATCGCCGAAGTCATCATTCACAACAGAGGGACCGGCGCCTTCGGGCAGCTTGCTCTGTACGTCGCTTACTTTGCGGCGCAGTTTGTCCCAAAGTTGCTGCATTTCGTCGGCACGGGTTTCTTTCTTTACATAAACGGTGATTTTGGACAGTCCTGCACGGTTCTCCGTTTTCAGGTAATAGAGTTCGCCCAATGCCTGGATGGACTCTTCCAGTACATCCGTAACCTGTGACTGTACTTCCGAGGGAGAAGCTCCCGGATAGGGAGTCAATACCAGCGCCTGTTTAATGGTGAACGGAGCATCTTCCAGCTTGCCCATTTTGACGTACGCCAGCAATCCGCCTGCCAATACTAATACCAACAGCAGGATTGTGACGGGCTTTTTCGATAAAAAGTATTTTACCAGTTTCATAATTACTTGTCTTTAGAGGTAATGTCTACTTTCATGCCGTCCGAGAGGAAACGCAGACCGCTTGTTGCGAGGGTTTCTCCTATTTGCAGTCCGTCTGCAATCTGTACCAGTCCGTCGGGCAGCAATTTGGCTACTGTTACTTTACGGCGGCTGACTTGCGATGTGGCAGGATTAACCACCCATACATAATCGCCCGTGGAAGGCCGGTGACAGAGTGCCGCCTGGGAGATGCAGAAACCGGCGGCACTCTCTGCCTGCGGTGTGTCCAAAATCGCTTTGCCGGACATGCCTGCAAGCAGTTTACCACCTTCATTGGGCAATATGGCTGTAAGCAGATAGGACAGATTGTTGCGGGTAGTGCCTTTGGACACCTCTATGATCTTGGCCCGGTAGGTCTGTCCGGGGATGGCGTCGAAGCATATCCGTATGCTGTCCGACGACTGTGCCGCATAGGCTATTTCCTGCGGTACATATATTTCTATCCTTAGCTGATGTATGTCGATAAGGGATACGACCGGCTGGGTTGCCTTGACATCCTGGAATTTTTCGATGTACACTTCACCTACATATCCGGTGAAAGGGGCTGTAAGGCGGGTATCTTCCAGTTCGCATACGGCGGTATCAAAGGCTGTTTTGGCGGAGATATAATCGGCTTTTGCCTTTTCGTAGGTGCTGGCAGAGATGTTCTCTTTCCGGTATAACGCCTCTATGCGTTCGAACTCGGCCTTGCTTTGGCGGTAAACGGCTTCGGCGCGTTCTTTGCGGATGCGGAAATCGCGCGGGTCTATCTCTGCAATGATGTTTCCTCGTTCGTATCGGTTACCGGCATACACGTCGAAGCGGTCGATAGGCCCGCCTACCCGGAATGACAGTTCGCTGGTGCGGAACGGCCGGGCTATGAAAGGAAACTCTTTATTGCCGTTTTGGGGCAATGCAGTAACTTGGGAAGTGCTGACTGACAGCTCTTGCTTGTCTTGGGTATCCTTGCCGCCGCAAGCATGGAACAGCAGGGCAAGAACAGACAATAGGATAACGGGTACTTTTGTTCTCATATATATATATCATTCTGATTTTTTTCCAAAAGTACGGAAGGACACACTGTTTTGCCGGGAAATAATTTCCGAAGCCGGGAAACTTAACGCTGGAAAAGGGGAAATAAGGGATAAAAGGGAGATGGACCAAAAACGGGAAGAGGCTGATATGTATCTTTTCAGGCACGGGATTACACAGGAAAAAGATAGAGCAAAAACCCGGTGGCAGAAGGTAGAAAAGAACAAAGCGGAGTGAAGGCAAACAGCCTGCTCCGCTTTAAATAAAAAGACATTGAAAAGGGTATTGCAAAGAATAGTTTAGTTCTCGTCCGTTTTAAAGTCAATGGTTTTGTAATATTCGCCGTCGTGCAGACTTTTTACGCGGATATTGAGTCCGGTTTTTCCGGGTATCCGGTCTGCTATCTTATCCAGTTTGAAAGAGACAAGCCCTTGTCCCGGCATGAGCGGCTCGTCACCGTAAGCATTCTGGCGGAATTCCAGCGTAATATATCCCTCTTTGTCATTCTTGCCGTCGGATGCTTCGTTGACTATGAGGTTCAGCATATGTTTTTTATCATTGCTGTTGCTGTGGTATAGCTGGTATTGGATGTTCAGGTAGTTGTCCGTAATCCACATATTGTTGATGTTAATGCGGTCGTCGCCGATGCTGTCGGCCTTTTCGGCAGGCATGAAATAAATGTCTTTGGTAAGGATATTCTCTACATGGTTGATTTTGGCATTGTAATCGTAGCCGGTTACTTCTTCATCCAGCAGGTTGAAATATACAAAGGCGCGCTGTCCTTCCACCAGAGTGTAGTTATCCACTTGGGCAGTGTCACCGGGAAACATTTTGGTTCCTTCATCGAGTGCGAAGTAGTAGTCTTTTCCGTCAATTATTCGCACTGTGCCGATGGCGAGCAACGGGTGTTCGTCATCATCCCAATCGTCCAGGCAGGATTGCAGTACGGGGGTGGCGATGAACAACAGCAGAAATGCGGCTAATATCGTTCTGAACTTTTTCATAAGTAGAGGTTTTGTTATTGGTTCTGTTTTAGGTTTTGTATTCAGAAAATGCCGGGATTGCACAAATACTGCTTATAAGAATGTTAAAGAAAATAAAGAATAAATTTCCTATCTGCCGGATGCAGTATTTTTGTGCCCGTTGCATTTATAAGGTAAACACGTGTTAAAAGAGAGGATGGAAGAACAGGTATTGGCAGAACGTTGCAGGCAAGGCGACAACCTTGCCCGCAAAGAACTGTACGAACAGTATGCGGGGCGGATGCTCGGCGTATGTTTGCGTTACGCCGGTGACCGGGAAACTGCACAGGATTTGATGCATGACGGTTTCCTGAAGCTCTTCGACTCTTTCGATAAGTTCACGTGGCGGGGAGAGGGTTCTTTGCGGGCTTGGATGGAACGTGTAATGGTGAATACGGTATTGCAGTATTTGCGGAAAAATGATGTGATGAGCCAGTCCGCTGCCCTGGACGATGTGCCGGAGACGTATGAGGAACCGGATGCTTCGGCGGTGGATACTATTCCTCAAAAGGTATTGATGCAGTTTATAAGCGAGCTTCCCGCTGGTTATCGTACCGTATTCAACCTGTTTGTTTTTGAAGATAAATCTCATAAGGAGATTGCCCGGTTGCTGGGTATCAACGAAAAGTCATCGGCTTCACAACTGGTACGTGCCAAAGCTGCTTTGGCTGCCAAGGTGAAGGAGTGGATGAAAAGAAACGCATAAATGGAGAAACGTATGGAAGATGAATTGTGGATGCGAAAGATAAAGGAGCGGTTGGACGATTATTCCGAACCGCTGCCCGTTTCCGGCTGGGAACGGCTTGAGAAGGATTTGTCCGTTTCGAAGCCTCCGGTAGCCGGAAAACGGCGGATTATACCTTTCCGCCGCTGGGCTGTAGCTGCGGCTGCGGCACTGCTCGTTGCGGTGTCGTCGGTGAGTGTATGGTTGCTCCAAAGCCCTGTGGGAGAGGAGATGCGGAATATGACTGCACCGGCATTGGCTGCCGTGCCGGACAAGCTGCCGGAGCAACAGACGCCTTCAGTACGGACAGAGATAACAGAACCCGACTATCGCGCACAGAAACAGGAATCTCCGGCGGATACGAACCGGCGTTCCTTGCTGGCACAACAACTGAATACCGTAGATGAAACGGAGCGGGAAACGGTCATCCAATCCTTGGGCGCAGAGCCGGAAGTTCAGACTGGGAACGCACAGAAACCGACTGCGGAGTCGGTACGGGTAAATCAGGAAGCAGCAGCAGAAGAAGAAGAAGAAGAGAGAAGGGAAGAGGAGCGTGCGGAAAAGATTGAGCGCCGCTGCCCGTCAGGCAGAGACAAATTGCATTTGCCGGTTGGCGGAGCGAAGCGGGAGCAGCCGCGTGGCTGGTCGGTTGGATTGGCAGTAGGAAATACGGGCGGATTGATTTCGGGAAGCAGTATAAGTGAAAGCGGGCTGCTTCAAAACGGACAGAACTTCGGTGTTTCCGGCGGAAGGGTAGACCTCACCACAATGTCTGACGGAATAATGGAAGTGCCGGAAGGGCAGGAGCTTGTCTTTAAAGATGGCATACCTTATCTGCAGAGGAGTTCCGGACAGGTGGTGGACATAGACCATAAACAACCATTGTCTTTCGGCTTCTCGGTACGTAAAGGGCTTGCACGGGGTTTCTCCGTGGAAACGGGCTTAACGTATACGTACCTCGCTTCGGATGTGAAATTTGCCGGAAGTTCGAAAACAGTCAGCCAGAAATTGCATTATTTGGGTATTCCTTTGCGTGCCAACTGGAACTTTGTAGATAAGAAGTCCTTTATCATGTATGTTTCTGCCGGCGGCGCCATGGAAAAATGCGTTTACGGAAAAATAGGGAGCAAAAACGAAACCGTGAAACCGCTGCAATTCTCTGTAATGGGAGCTGTGGGTGCACAGTATAATATAAGTAGCAGAGTCGGCATTTATGTAGAACCGGGAGTGTCTTATTTCTTTGACGACGGTTCGGACATTGAGACTATACGAAAAGAAAATCCCTGCAACTTTACCTTGCAGGGTGGAGTACGGTTGACTTACTGATTAAATTGAGAGTTGAGAATCAATTCTCAATTTACCACTACTGTGGGAAAGTACTCTTTAAAGAGTTTTTCGGCTCGTTCCAGTTGTGCGGGGGTATTCTCTACTACTTCTTTTAACTGATAATCCCAGCCCATAGCTTCGTATTTATGCACCCCTAAGCGGTGGTAGGGAAGTATTTCCACCCGTTGTATGCTTTGGTATTTGCCGAGCTGTTCGCCCATGTTGCGTATGTCTTCTTCAAAATCACTATATCCCGGTACCAGAACATAGCGCAGCCAAAACGGATGTCCCTGTTGTTCCAGCCAGGCAGCGGTGCGCAGGGTTTGTTCGTTGCTGCGTCCGGTCAGGGTACGGTGGCGTTCGGGATTGAATTCTTTGATATCGAGTAATACCAAGTCCGTCAGACTTAACAATTCCTCAACTTTGTCGTTCCAGATTCCGCCGTTGGTGTCAAGACAGATGTGGATGCCGTTTGCTTTCAAGTCTTTGAACAGTGGTATCAATGCCTCTGCCTGCAAGGTAGGTTCACCGCCGGAGAAAGTAATTCCCCCTTTTTTCCCGAAGAAAGCTTTTTGGCTGACAGCCATTTGCAGGATTTCACCGGCAGGAGTAGGAGTACCGCCCTTTACATCTATTGTATCGGGGTTGGCACAATACAGGCAACGGAAAGGACAGCCCTGAAGGAATACGACAAGCCGCAGCCCCGGACCATCGAAAGTGCCCATTGATTCGTATGAATGAACATTAATCATAAATAGTGTATTATAAGCAAAGAATGTAGTAAAAAAGAAAGCACGGACTACAGGGTGTTACTCCGGATTTTTGCTTAATCCGTGAAATCCGTGTAATCCGTGCTTTAAAAGGTTATGTATCCGGTTTACCGATTACATTCTTTCGTGGAAACTGCGGCTGATAACTTCCAGTTGGTGTTCGCGGCTCAGTTTCACGAAGTTTACGGCATATCCGGAAACGCGGATGGTGAGTTGCGGATATTTCTCCGGATGTTCCATGGCGTCTTCTAGCATTTCACGGTTCAGTACGTTCACGTTGAGGTGGTGTGCACCTTTGGTGAAGTAACCGTCCATCATGGTAACCAGATTCTCTACGCGTTCCTCGGCAGTGGGACCCAATGATTTCGGAACGATGGAGAATGTGTTGCTGATACCGTCCTGTGAGTCGCGGTAGCGCAATTTGGCTACGGAACTCAAAGAGGCGATGGCACCGTTCTTGTCGCGTCCGTGCATCGGGTTGGCTCCCGGAGCGAAAGCAACGCCTTTGTCGCGTCCGTCGGGAGTGGCTCCGGTCTTCTTACCGTACATCACGTTGGATGTGATAGTCAGCAGTGACAGGGTAGGACGGGCGTTCTTGTAAACGGGCAGCTTCTTCAACTCTTCGCTGAAGTAGTACACCAGGTCTACACCAAGGTGGTCTACACGATCGTCGTTGTTGCCGAAGCACGGGAAAGAACCTTCGATGTCGAAACCTTCCGTCAGGCCGATGTCGTTACGGCGTGCCGTTACTTTGGCGTATTTGATGGCAGACAATGAGTCGATGGCAATGGAAAGTCCGGCTACGCCGTATGCAAGGTTGATGCGCGGGTCTGTATCTACGAATGCCATTTGGGCTTTTTCGTAATAATACTTGTCGTGCATGTAGTGGATGATGTTCATTGCTTCGTTGTAAACGCGGGCAATCTCCGTCAGCACTTTCTTGTAGTTGTTCATTACCTCTTCAAAGTTCAGCGTATCGTGAGTCAGCACGGGGATACCTTTCACCATTACAGTTCCGGTGTTTTCGCAACGTCCGCCGTTGATGGCAAGCAGCAATGCTTTGGCAAGGTTGGCGCGTGCGCCGAAGAACTGGATTTGCTTACCGATGGCCTGGTAGGATACGCAGCAGGCGATACCGTAGTCGTCGCAGTTGCGTACCTCGCGCATCAGGTTGTCGTTCTCGTACTGGATAGAGCTGGTATCTACGGATACTTTGGCACAGAATTCCTTGAAACCTTCCGGCAGTTCGGGACTCCACAGCACAGTCATGTTAGGCTCGGGAGACGGGCCGAGGTTGTACAACGTTTGCAGGAAGCGGAAAGAGGTTTTTGTCACCTTTACGCGACCGTCGTTGAAGCGTCCGCCGATAGCTTCAGTAACCCAGGTGGGGTCTCCGGCGAAGATGTCATTGTAGGATTGCATACGCAGGTGGCGTACCATGCGCAGTTTGATGATGAACTGGTCAATCAGCTCCTGTGCAAAAGTTTCGTCAATCTTACCGTGAGCCAAATCATATTCAATGAAAATGTCAAGGAATGAAGATACATTACCCAATGACATGGCGGCACCGTCTTGTTCTTTTACAGCGGCAAGGTATGCCATGTATACCCACTGTACGGCTTCCTGAGCAGATGTGGCAGGGTGGCTGAGGTCGAGGCCGTAGTATTCGCCCATGGTCTTGATGTCCTTCAAGGCCTTGATTTGCTCTGCCACTTCTTCGCGCAGGCGGATGCGTGCTTCGGTCATAGGACCGGTCAGGTGGCGCAAGTCTTCCTGTTTGGCTTCGATGAGGCGGTCGATACCGTACAATGCCAGACGGCGGTAGTCACCGATGATACGTCCGCGTGCATAGTTGTCGGGAAGTCCGGTGAGGAAGCCCAATGAACGGAACGAACGGATTTCTTCGGTATATACATCGAATACGCCGTCGTTGTGTGTTTTGCGGTAGTGTGTAAAGATGTCTTTTACTTTATCGTCTACCTCCACGCCGTTTTCGCGGCATGCTTTTGCCACTACATTGATGCCGCCGAAAGGTTTGATGGCGCGTCTCAGCAGTTCATCTGTCTGCAAGCCTACGATAAGTTCGTTCTCCTTATCTATATAGCCTGCTTTGTGGGAAGTGATGGTAGATACTGTTGTATGATCTAATGAACGGACACCGTTATTGGCTCTTTCTTCTTCCAGTGCTTTCAGACAGAGGTTCCAGATATGCTTGGTGCGCTCCGTTGGTCCTTGCAGGAAAGATGCGTCTCCGGTGTAGGACGTGATGTTTTTACTAACGAAATCACTTACATTGATTTCTTTGCTCCAAAGCCCGTCAATAAAGGTTTTGTTTAATTCCATAATGTTCTTTTAATAAAAGTGATTAGATATGTTATCCTTTAGAACGCGCAAAATTACGGAAAAATTTCCGTAATTACACAATAATATGGAGGATTTTTATGTTGAAGAGCATAAAATAGCTATTATTAGGTAGGAAGTACCACCGGGGATTGATTCGTGTCCGTCCGATTAATATCTGTACTCTTATCAACTATTATTATTTATGCTGAAATCTATTCGTCCCACAATAATTTCCCTTTCGTCCGACAGCTGTTTTATTTTCGTCCGACAACTGTTGGACGAAAATAAAACAGCTGTCGGACGAAAAGATTTTAGTAACATTTTATTAGTTCCTTTTATGCCGTATTTTTAGTTTTTACGGATATGTGAATTATTTTATTCCGGATTTGTTTGCGAATTAAAAAAAGAAGCGCTATCTTTGCACCGCTTTAAGAGAAAAGCACTTCTTGAAAAAGAAGTTTTGGAGAGGTGGCAGAGTGGTCGATTGCGGCGGTCTTGAAAACCGTTGTGCTGCGAGGCACCCGGGGTTCGAATCCCTGTCTCTCCGCTGGAAAGAATTGCAAAACAAAGAAAATCCCTGTAAATTAATATTTTACAGGGGTTTTTGTTTTTTGGTGCATAGCAAAAATAAGTATATCAAAGCATTCTTTCGGTGTACTATTCGGTGTACCTGATTGCTTTCAATGTCGGTACGCTTATTGAATTTTTTACCTCTCATGAACTGTTATCTATATTTTCATGTCAAGGAATTTTTGTCATCTGATTTTTTTTCTATAAACTTGCCATTGTTTAATTCATATTTGTTCATACTTTGTTATTTTAAGATGTGGCCAAGCTATTATATTTTAAAGTATAAGAAGGCAGGAGGAAAGCTGCAACTCTATAAATATCAATTTATGATTTAACTTCTATAAAGAATGGAAAACATAAAAGAGCTGTTATTAAAAGAATGCGACTATCCGTTACCGGATAAAATAATGGAAAGCTTTTTAGAGCCTAAGTCAGAAATATTTTTAAAGCGGAATGAGATATTGGTGATGGGTGGAATGATAAATACGAATATCTATGTGGTTGAAGAGGGGATTTTACGTTATACCTATATGGATGGAACGCGAGAGGTTACCTTTGGATTTGCCTTGCCGGGTACTAATTGGGTTAGGTCTATGAACAAAATACCGTTTATTATTCGAAATTGAAAATATCATTCCCGAATGTAATTTCGTTCAAGTTCCTCTTTTTACAATCCACAACGCCTCCACCCGTCTGTCCGCATCTGTACTGCATCGATTTTCCATGCTTCCCCCACACGTTTCATACAGAAACGATAGTCGAGATTGATTCTTTCATCCTGCGCATAGATGTAAAGTTTGTTGCGGGAAACCTGTTCGGCATCAACCAGGCGGAAGGTGGCATACGTCCCCTCTGGAGAAAGCGACAAAGCGAGCGGCCGATACCCCATCCGTGGCTTCTCGGATACATACTGCTGCCAGATCTGCTGCAACTTCGGTCGCACATCCGGCGCATCAAAACCTGTCTGGTCGGTATATTTCTCCCATTGAGTCATGGCGGCAAAGAAAGCATACAGCACCTGTTCCGCCTGATGAACCGCATCAGCGTCCACCTCCAACTTCTTCTTCGCCTGGCTTCGTTGCAACGAGGCGAACAGCTCCATCTGCTCCTGGGTAAAGAGGTCGCCAGGACGCAAGGAAAGGCGTTTATTGAAAGCAATGCCAAGCACCCCTTCATAAGTGATCTGAGTTTGTCGAACATGCAAATGATTCAGCTTAGGGAGCTGAGCAGCCCGATGCAACCCCTCATCGTCCAGCGACGTGGCACTCAAGTCCAACAGAGCCACCTTACTTGCCTGCATCATGGACAACCCCTTTCCCGTAATTGCAGGATTTCCTGCCAAGAGCAGATACTCCAAAGTGGGCATGGTGGCAAATACCGCAAAGCATGCGTCGGTAAGCTCCGCATATTCGATCCCTACATTGACCATTTTCTTGGCACCTGCCAGCGGTTGAATCTGTTCGTCCGTCAAAGGGTAATGCTTGACATGAAATCCCACCAAAGCAGGATAAGCGCCAATCTGTTGAATCACCTCCACAGATAGCTCGGGCATGAGCATCACCTTATCGCCATCAAAAATCAGTTTGCCGTCTTCCCAGTCGATGGTACGTGCCCGCTTGGGAAAAGAAGTAAGTTCTTTTATCATCGTTCTATCATTTTTAAGGTAATCTTTGTTCATAGACTTTCTGTTTTTGCTAATGGTTTGGTGAGGAACAGCGTTAAGCTGTTGGCTCGACCTTGTTAACATTCAATTTATAAAGCTATTAGTTTATTATAGTAAAATAGAACAGTGCGATTCCAAGTATCAATCCTCCTAATATTCCACCAACAAGATAAAACATCCACATGGGATAATGGAATTCGAGATCAATATATGGAATAGGTTTTTTCTTAATATACCTGCTCCATAACCAGATTATCATCTTTCCCCACTGTTCTATTTCTATCATATTGTAATATATTAATGTTAATTTTTCGATAAACGCACCTTATGGTGCAGTTCCTATTCACTATTAAATCATTGTCTAATCATCATCCAAACAATCCAGCGGATTGGGGATTTTTGCTTTATAGGCGTTCGATACGTGCAGATAAATTGCCGTTGTTTTTATATCGGTATGTCCCATAAGTTCCTGTATGGTTCTTAGGTCTGTCCCTTGTTCCAGCAGGTGGGTGGCGAACGTGTGGCGGAGCATGTGCAGGTGTACCCGATGCTTTATTCCGGCTTTCCTTGCCGCTTCTTTCAATATCTTAACCAATGCGCTGGGTGAGTATTGTTCGCCTGCCTGTTCGCCCTCAAAAAGCCATTTTTGTGGTCTGTATTCCCGGTAGTAATCCCTTAGTTCGTTGAGCAGCTTTTCCGACAGTAGGGAATACCTGCACTTCTTGCCTTTCCCGGCAATCCTGATTAGCATCCGTTCGCTGATGATGTCTTGGGGTGTCAGGTTCAGAAGTTCGCTTCGGCGTAGCCCGGCAGAGTAAATGAGAGAAATCATGCACCTGTGTTTCCGATTGGATAACTGTGCGAAGATGCTTTTCATTTCTTCCCGGCTTAATACTTCGGGTAATGCCTTGTACTCTTTTGCACGGGCTATCCCGCCATAATATTGCCGCTTGCCTTTCCGGACTTTTTCGTAATAGAACTTGATAGCGTTGATACGCATATTCTGCTGGGTGGCGGATATGTGCTTTTCCTTAACCATGTGGAGCATATAGCTGTTTATGTCCTCGACCGTCAGCAGGTCAAGGTCTTGCCCCTTGTGGTATTCCATGAAGTCGCTGAAATAGATTTTATAGGCTTTTATGGTGGAAAGGCTGTACCGCTTCTGTTCCAGCAGTTCGAGGTAGCCTTTCGGCAGTGTGTATTCCCTTTTGGGTTTTGGATGCCGCACGTAAACCCGGCTGTAATCAATATAGGCGTGGGGCGAATAGCGGTCGTAGAAATCCGGCAGCTTAAAAGCGGTGGCAGGCATGTAGGCAGAACTGTTGCCTGCCTTTTCCACGTCCGTATCTTGGGCGAGCAGCAGGGCGACAGCCTGACTGTTTACATACTCTATCCGTATGTAGTCCGCACCGTTTCTTTCTTCCTTGTACAGAACGATGCTTCCTCTCTGTTTCTGAACATTGTCCATGTGGCTGAAAATAATATCATATAGCCGCAAATATAAACAAAGAAACAGGAAAACCAACAGAGTGGTTGGTTTTATTTTGTTAAAGTCCCTCTAATAGAGATTTATTGCTGTCCTATGCAGCCTGCCGCCTGTATTTCAGGCTTTCAACAGCGAATAGAGGAAGTGCAGGCTCCGTGCCAGCTTCTTGGTGTCCAGCCCTTGAAAAAAGGACTTTTCAAAGGAGGTTCCGAAGAATATCTGCCAGAACATCGAAGCCGCTTCATCCACATCCACATCCCGCCTGATTTCCCCGCTTTCCTTCGCCTTCTCGATGGCGGATTTCCAAAGCTGTAAGTTCTGCTCGAATATGGCGGCTATCTTTTTCTCCACGTTGGGATAGTACAGCCTTACCTGCATCAGCAGGTGGTAATAGTAGAAGTTGAAGCTGCACCCGTTGGGATTGTTCCCGTCGTCCAGCAGGCGCACGAGCCGCTGCATCGTGTTCTCCACTCCGGCTACATACCGGTCGATAAATTCTGACAATGAGCCTGCCGTGAAGTTGAACTTGTTTTTCGAGTGTTGGGTATCGAACACGTACCTGTCCGCCACAGCCGTGAACAAGTCCTGCTTGAACGGGAAATAATAGGTCAGTCCCGCTTTCGACAGTCCGCAGGTTCTGGCTATCTCCATCTGGCTTGCCTTCTCGTAATTCATCTTTGCGAATATCCGCAAAGCCTTTTCCAATACTTCATCCCTGTTGGTAAACATACTTTTATATCCTTTGGTTTTCACTTGCGAAGATAGTGATTTCAGGGATAATTCCCTTCACAAGCATTTATTTTTCACATCCTTGCAGTAAAAGACAGCCGCATGATCCACAAGTCCCTTTTCCATATCTGCCACCTCAAAAGGTTATGGCAGCCATTATATCCAACCGTACAGTCTCCATAGGTTGGGCACATCCTCTTGTTTCCCTTCAGTAGCAGCAAGCCCCGTGCTTTTACATCCCCATACTCTTACAGGAAGGGAACACCGGCAGCACCTTAACTGGCGGTAACCAGCCTTCGGTTTCGAGTATCAGAAGACAGGATAATCTACACAGGATGCAAACCATACAGAGGTGGTGCAAGGTGCAGCTATATATATAAATATAGCTGCACCTTGCACCAGTCAAATGCACTCTGAAAATCAATACTTTACACTTCCAGTAAAAACACAAGTGCAACCCCGTTTCTTGCACCGCCTCCGGTTTTATGCTTTTCCTGTAATCTGGTAATCCCGAAAAAATAAAAAATCCCCCGAAACACTTCCCTTTTTCGGTCAAAATTAGTATATTTGCATCAGTTCCAAGAGCAAAGCGAAGCAATGCAGCGAAACCCGCACAGCTACCAAATCGCTACCGGCTACCGAACTTTCTACTCTTTAAGTCTTATCTATCAACCGATTACAAAAAAACGATTGTTTTTCCCATAAAAAGACAATGCCTTGTTTGCTTTCTGTTACGGTTGAGGAGGTGATGACGGACGAAAGAGGATGTAGTTTGCATTGCAGTTTTTCAGCAAACAGCCGGGCTTTGAATAAATCATTCGTGTTAGGTCTGTTTTTATTATAGCCGTTTATCAAGACCCAAGGACCTGTTCGGTCAAAGCCCACACAGGAGAACTCATCAACAAGATTGGCTTTCTTCTGTTTTATGATATTTTTCAGTGTTCTGTGGTAATTGCCCAAAAACGGACGACAGCGGGTGGAAAATATGAATATGTTTTTTCCTTGTAAAGGCAATGCTGAAACGAACCGTTGCAATCGGATGGCATGTTGACCAAAATGTATTGCTGAACCGATTCCTATTAAATCGTACTGTGATAAATCAAAATCGGATATTTTGGTTTCTATTGCTATCAAGTCGGCAGAAAGAGTTGCTGCTATGCTTTCGGCAATTTTTAATGTATTTCCGTTATAGGTGGATGAATAGAATATGACTGTTTTCATTTGATTTTTGATATTAAGAATGTATCAATGTAATCAGAGATAATATTTTTCAGTTCCTCCCATGCTTCCGGCTGGCTAAAATCTATTCCATTGAACATATTATATTGCCGGGTAAATAATATGATATAGTTAATCGCGGCTATGATAACAGTAATATAAAAATTGCAATTATGGCAAGTCTTTCCTAATCTCTTTTCCAACTCCAACTGTAACTTATGACCGTTCTTCTCCCGCTCTGCCTGTATTGTCCGAAATGATGATTTTCCTGATAATTCCCATACATACAATTCTTGCATAAGATGACTATCTTTCAGATATTCCAATTGCTTTAATAGTATTGTTTTTATTATATCCTTAAGATTAGCGGTTGTAACCTGTGCTATCTGACCAGCAAACTCGAAATAGGCAAATGAATAAAAATCATACTGCTTCGCCCAGGCTGCCAACAGCCCGTCTAAACCACCAAAATAACGGTATATCAAAACTTTGTCACATTGCGCTTTCTTTGCAATACGGTTAATACCTATTTGGGTAAAACCTTCTTCTTCAATTATTTTGCTGACTGCTTCAAGCAATCGCTTTTCCGTTTCTTTTAATTCCATAATTTATATTTGTCACTATTTGGTGACAAATATAAGTAACCATGTGGTGACATCAAAGAAATACGCTTTTTATTTTCATTATTGGCCGTTATCTGTTGATATAAGAGTTTGTGGAAAAGCCTGTTTTTATAGGTATCCAGCTGTCTACTAAGGTCTGATGTCCTTTCATCCATTGGCGGACGGCATAGGTTTCCGTTTTTTGTGTTTTTTCTATAGTGGCCATCAGCGAGCTGATTTGCTGGTCATCCAGTCGGATATTTCGTAAAAGTTCGGCAACAAACGGATATTTTTCACTAAAATCTTTCCAGACTACAGTATGGATGGATTCAGCTTTTCCATATATCTGTTTGGGGTCATCGAGTATTTTCAGCTTATAGCGTCCGAACATCCAGTGTGGAGTCCAGCCGGTCACTACTATCCATTCTTTTTTTCGGATTGCTTTATCTAATGATGTGGTCATGGCAGGGGCGCTTGCGGTCATCAGTTTATAGTCCAAACCATATTCGTTTAATGCTTTTTCGGTTGTTTTCATGATTCCGGCTCCTGCATCAATACCGATGATTTGACTGGAGAACTTATCTTTATGTCCGTTTAATTCTTCAATGGATTGAATGGTGACATATTCTGGTACTACCAGACCGATGCGTGCATTATCGTATACATTGCCGATGACTTCCAATTTGTCTCCGTATTGCTCCATATAATCATGCATGGTTACCGGTAGCCATACATCCATGAATACATCCGCTTTTTTGCGCGATAAAGATGCGAAGATAGGAGCTAAATCAGCATTCAGCATCCGTACATCGTAGCCATGTTCTTCCAATATCACTTTTATCAGATAAGACATTGCGATGCCTTCTGACCAGTTGGCATAGGCTATGCTGATTTTCTTATTGTCATTGAGGTTACCGCAAGCTGTCGGCAGCAAGGCTGCCAACAACAGTACGGCTATTATTTTCAGTCTGTTCATATCGTTTATTTCTTTTCAGTTCTATAATTTTTTCTTTTTGCCTTGTGCCATACCTTGGGTGATACGGTCCAACACAATAGCTAATATAACGACGGCTATCCCGCCTTCAAATCCAAGTCCTATTTTCATTTGGGTAATTCCTTTCAATACAATTTCTCCCAAGCCGCCGGCGGAAATCATAGCGGCAATCACCACCATGGACAGAGACATCATGATAGTCTGGTTTATTCCTGTCATTATAGTGGGCAGCGCCAGGGGTAGTTGTACCTTGTAGAGTAACTGCCAGGGAGTGGCACCGAAAGAGCGGGAAGCTTCTACCACGTTTTTCGGAACTTGGCGGATGCCGAGCCCAGTTAGTCGCACTACAGGCGGCATGGCGAAGATAACGGTTGCAAATGCGCCCGGTACGGTACCCAAACCAAAGAATAGTACCGCCGGAATCAGGTATACAAAAGCGGGCATGGTTTGCATGAAGTCCAGTATGGGACGCATGATTTTATTACACCGATTGCTGTTGGCAGTCCAGATGCCTAATGGCACGCCCAGCAGCAGTGCAAGACAAGTGGATGACAATACGAGGGCTAATGTCTGCATGGTTTCTTCCCAAAAGCCCATTCCGTAAATAAGCAATAGTCCCAAAATGGTAAATACGGCTGTTCCTTTGCCCGACTTTATCCAGGCAAGAACTGTCAAAGCGATGATGGTAATGTAAAAGGGGATGCCGTACAGTACGTGTTGGAAACTGTCTATAAAACCGCCGATACCTATGCTCAGAGTGTCGAAGAATGTAGCGAAATGGTTAGTGAGCCAGTTGATGGCTGTTTCTATATATTGTCCTATGTTTATCATAATTCTATTGCGTTTTGAATGATTTCATTAATTTCTTCCTTGTTTTTTCCGGTCACTTCGATGATGAGTGACGACAATGGAACTACTCCCTGAAATTCCCGGTTCTCGTTTACTACCCAGATAGGAGAATTAGTGCGGGTCATAAGCGGCAGGATGTCCTCGAGTATGGTATCGCTCAGTACAGAGTGTACTTCGTGACGTACAACGGTGTCTATCGAACGGATTTGCTCTTTTCGCAGCTTTAGCAGGTCATTTAGTCTGACCTCTCCAACCAGTATATTGCCGGCATCTACCACCGGCAGGACAGTGAGGTTACGTTCTCGCATTTTGCGGATCAATACCTCGGGACCTTCTTTCTTCAGTCTCGCCACAAGCGGTTTGTCTGCCATAATGGAACTGGCGGTGATTATTTTGGAGCGGTCTACATTTTCTACGAAACGTTCTACGTAGGCATTGGCAGGTTCGGTCAATATTTCTTCGGAAGTACCTGTCTGTACAATTTCACCGTCTTTCATGATGGCGATGCGGTCGCCCAGCTTGATGGCTTCGTTCAGGTCGTGAGTAATAAAAACAATTGTCTTTTTCATTTTCGACTGTAGGGTCAGTAATTCATCTTGCATCTGTACACGTATCAGTGGATCAAGGGCGGAAAAAGCTTCGTCCATAAGCAACACTTCCGGGTTGTTGGCAAGGGCGCGTGCCAAGCCAACACGTTGCTGCATGCCACCGGAGAGCTGCCCTACCATTTGGTTTTCATATCCTTTCAGTCCAACTTGTTGCATGCACTCCATAGCTTTCTTTTCACGTTCTTCTTTTTCTACTCCTTGCAGTTCCAATCCGAAAGCAATGTTGTGCAAAACGGAGCGGTGGGGTAGTAAGCCGAAGTGCTGAAATACCATGGCAAGTTCCTTTCTGCGTATTTGCAGCAGTTGTTGCTTTGAAGCCTTCGAAATATCAGTATCGTTGATTATTATTTCTCCTGAAGTGGGACGTATCAGTCGGTTGATGCAGCGCAGCAAGGTCGACTTTCCACTGCCGGAGAGTCCCATTATTACGAATATTTCGCCTTCGTTGATGGATAGATTGGCATCTTTTACGGCAACGGTACATCCGGTTACCTTTAATATTTCCTCTTTAGTTTTGCCTTCTTTCAGCATTTTCTCTGCTTTATGCTTTTCTTTTCCAAAGATTAGATATAGGTTTCTAATTTCGATTTTACTCATAATAATATTGTTTTATTTTAATATAGTTTCTGGTTCACATTTTATTTTCACACCGGACGGGTTTATTTAACTCGGATTGTTTCGGGACGGGACGAGTAAATATGGAATTAAAATGAGGGATTTGTCGTTTTACTGTTATATAAACGGATTGTCGTTTTGTTTTGTTCAAGGAGATATAAAAAACGTCTCATTTTTGTAAGCAATATGGAAGTGATAGAATTTATAGATAGTCTTTTTTTTAGGAAAGCTACTTGGATTTGGCTTAATTTTGTATGCGTTCGACAGATTATTTATACCAAATATTTGGTGGTTTCGAAAACTTCCTTTACTTTTGCGCCCCG
>ULWK01049667.1_pt1 | contig 47499 bp, 46 predicted proteins | sample 1960281 | NCBI WGS metagenome assembly ULWK01 (sample SAMEA4835810, study PRJEB28245) | human gut metagenome | biome: gut microbiome; material: fecal sample | place: Denmark | collected 2008 | reverse complement strand
CAGCCTGCAGCTGCTGCAGCGCCGGATAATATGATGGGCTCGCTGTTTAGCAGTTCTATTGCCAATGAGCTCTTAAAGCTCGATGTTATGAGTATGACACCGATTGAGGCGATGAGCGCCTTGTATAAATTGCAGGATGAAGCAAGAAAGGAGCTGGGTAAATAATGGCAGAAGAGCATGCCGTCCGTTTGTTGGATACGAATACCGCCAACCAGATTGCTGCCGGCGAGGTTGTTGAAAAGCCTGCGTCCGTAGTAAAGGAATTGGTTGAGAACGCACTGGATGCCGGTGCGGATAAAATTGAAGTAACGATTTTTGCCGGCGGTACGGAATATATCAGAGTAACTGATAATGGCTGCGGCATGAGTGAGGCTGATGCCAAAATGGCTGTGCTGCGCCATGCCACAAGCAAGCTTACGAAGGCTGAGGATTTACTGAGCCTGAATACCTTGGGCTTTCGCGGTGAAGCCTTGCCCAGTATTGCCTCTGTTTCTAACTTTACGCTGCTTACCCGTCCGGAGAGCGAGGAATTCGCTACTTCTGTGCATATCGACGGCGGTGAAAACACGGAGGTTACGGCAAGCGGCGGCAGTACGGGTACTACCGTAATTGTGGAGAATCTGTTCTTTAACGTGCCTGCACGCCGTAAATTCCTGAAAACCGTGAGCACTGAAGGACGTTATATCAGCGAGCTTTTGACAAGGCTGGCGCTCTCGCGTCCTGATGTGCGTTTTAAGCTGGTGAACAATGATAAAGAGGTGCTCAGCACTCCCGGTGACGGTGACTTGGAGCATGCTATCAGAGCACTGTATGGCAAGAACGTTGCCGAAAATCTTTTGGAGGTATCTCTGAACGATCCTAAGGTAAGAGTTAGCGGCTTTATCGGCAAGCCTACGCTGCTGAAGGGAACGCGCCAGTGGCAGACGTTCTTTGTCAACGGCCGTTGCATCGGCAGCAAAATGCTTTCCAAGGCTATGGACCATGCATACCAGTCGCAGATTCCCAAAAGCGGCTTTCCTTTTGCTGTCATCGATTTAAAGGTTGATACAGCCAGCGTTGATGTTAATGTGCATCCGCAGAAGAGTGAGATTAAATTCAGTGATGACAGCCTGATTTATAAGGCTATGTATAAAGCGCTGACCGATGCACTGACGAAGCCGATGAGCGCGCAAAAGACGCAGGTAACGCTGCTGCCTGATTCAGAGCTGAATGTGTTTGTGAAGCCACAGCTGCAAGCTGTTTCTGCGCCGGTTACGCCTGCACCGCAGGTAAAGCCGGCGTATCAGCCGCCGCAGCCTGTGTTCAAGAGCGGTGCGGAGCAGATTTTTAAAACACCGGAGCGCAAGGAAGATGTGCAGCCTGCACATGCTTCCGAAAGTTTGCTGGTGCCTGAGCAGCCTGCGCCTATTGTGAAAAAGGAGCAGGGAGAGCAACAGGCTATGTGGCAGCCGTTTGATGATTTCAACAAAACATCTGCAACCGTTTCCTATACCAAGGGCTATCAGGAGCCTGTGCTGGAGGTGCATGAGGCGCGCAGTGAATTTGCCAAACCGCAGCCGACGGAGGCTGCACCTGTGCCCAACAGGGAAACTATTGCTTTTACAGATACCGACAGCGGTATGGATACTATCTGGCCGATTGGTCAGGTTGATAAAACTTTTATTATTGCCCAAAGCGAAACAACGCTTTATCTGATTGATCAGCATGCTGCCCATGAGCGTATTCTTTATGACAAGCTGGTGGCTTCGCATGAGCAGATTCCGTCGCAGCAGCTTTTGATGCCGCTTTATGTGGATATGGCTGCCGATGATATTGCATTGATTGAGGAGCACAGGGATGAATTTCTGGCTTTGGGTGTGGATGCTGCCAGCGCCGGCGAAAGCCTGCTGCGTGTAAGCAGTTTGCCGGCGGATATCAAGGCTGATGCTGCTGAGGATTTTATTAATGCTATCAGCAAAATGCTGCGGGAGATGCGTAATGTCAATGGCAGCGATTTGCGGCAGGAGGTACTGCACATGACTGCCTGCAAGGCAGCGATTAAGGCAGGACAGCTGCTGAATATGCGGCAGATGCGTCAGTTGATTATTGATTTGTGCAATACTACGCATCCCTTTACCTGCCCGCACGGCAGACCATGCATGATTGAAATTGACAGCAATCAGCTGTATAAAATGTTTAAAAGGACGGGCTTTTAATGCTTACAGGCAAAATTGGCGTAACAACGGCCAGAAATGCTACAGGCAGCGCCGCTGCAGCTCAGGCTAGGGCCTGGGCGGAGCAGCTGGGCGCACTTTACGTAGAGCGTCCGCATAATATGGGCGTAGATGAGCTTATGGCGCAATATGACCTGGCGGCGCTTGTTGTGGGAGAGAAGGACGGTCCGCGTATTCATAGCGCCGCAGGCAGCTTTGCCTATCATCCGGGGATGGCGGTGCTGCGTCTGCAGCAGCTGAAGCGCGGTGCGACGGAGCATTTGCTGACGGCGTTGGACCTGCGTCCGGGGAAAAGAGTGCTGGATGCTACGCTGGGCCTTGCGGCGGATGCCGCCATCAGCTCCTATGCTGTCGGTGAGGCAGGAACGGTTGTTGGCCTGGAGGCTTCACCGCTATTGTATTTTGCCGTGAGTTATGGCTTGAAAAATTACGTTGCCGAGGATGCTGACCTGACGGCAGCACTGCGCCGGATTCAGCCGGTGCAAGCGTTGGCGGAGAATTATCTGGCGCAGTGCGCGCCGGACAGCTTTGACGTTGTTTATTTCGATCCGATGTTCCGCCATCCTGTCAACGGTGCCAAGGGCATGGAGGCATTGCGTCCGCTTTCCTACGAGGAAGCGCTGTCGGCAGAAACGCTGCAGCTTGCATTGTGTGTAGCGCCACGCGTGGTTATCAAGGAGCGCAGCGAATATATTCTGCGCGAGTATGGCTGCGAGGAATTTATCGGCGGCAAATACAGCAGAATTAAGTACGGAATAATAAAAAGGTGATTTATGTTGCAAAAACCCAAGGTAGTTGTTATTTTAGGAGCGACAGCAACCGGAAAAAGTCATTGCGCTATTGAGATTGCCAAGCAGTTTCAGGGCGAAATAATTTCCGGTGATTCAATGCTGGTTTATAAAAATATGAATATCGGTACTGCCAAGCCAACTGCCGAGGAGCTGGCTGCCGTAACGCATCATCTGGTGGATATTCTGCCGCCGGATGCATCCTTCAGCGTTGTAGATTTTAAGGAGCGTGCAGCTGCGCTGATTACGGAAATCAACGCGCGCGGACATCTGCCGATAATTGCCGGTGGTACAGGACTCTATATTAAAGCGCTGCTCGAGGATTATGCCTTTAATAATGCGGATGAGGACAGCGAGCTGCGCAGCAGGCTGGAGGCCGAGGCACAGGAAAAGGGCGCGTTGGCGCTGCATGCGCGTCTGCAGGAGCTGGCGCCGCAGGAGGCGCAGCGCATTCACCCCAATAATGTGCGCCGCGTTATCCGTGCGTTGGAATCTGCTATGCAGGGCGAGGCTGTCAACCAATACGGTGCGCAGGAAAGTCCTTATGATGCCGTAGTTATCGGCCTGGAGATGGAGCGTCAGGCGCTGTACGAGCGCATCAACAGGCGTGTGGATTTGATGTTGGAAGCCGGTCTGGAGCAGGAGGTGCGCAGCCTGCTGGAGCAGGGTGTAGCGCCCGAGTGTCAGTCAATGCAGAGCATCGGCTACAGGCAAATGGTGTGGTATCTAAACGGCAGCATGGATTACGCTGCTGCCGTAGACAAGCTGAAGCAGGCAACGCGCAACTTTGCCAAGCGGCAGATTACCTGGTATAAAAAAATGCCGTATATTCACTGGCTGCATTTGGATGATGAGCCTGATTATAAGCAGGCAGTGGCAGAAATTTCCGAAATACTTGTAGAAAGTGGCATTTCGGTGTAAAATATAAGTATAAAGAGGAGTGTAGGTTTTTAGGAATCTGTACTTCCGGAGATAACGAAATGAGTAGGAGGGGCTTTTAATGATTACTTCAGTAAAACCCGCAATGAATTTGCAAGACAGCTTTTTAAACCATGTTCGCAAGGAAAACCTTGGTGTTATCATCTATCTGATGAACGGTTTCCAAATCCGTGGCTTAGTAAGAGGTTTTGACAACTTTACTGTTATTATTGAAAACGAAGGCAAACAGCAGCTTGTTTACAAGCATGCTATTTCCACAATTTCTCCGGCAACTAATATTACCATTATGCAGCCCGAGAAAAAAGAATTTTAATAAAGTTATGATTATAAAGAAAAACGGCGCACAAGCGTTGTTTTTCTTTTTCTGAAAGAGATTGCATCCGGCAAAATTTGCAAGCGGCAAATTTGCGGGATGGAGGCAGGTTTTTATGTTTGACTATCTGGCCTTGTTTCAGGAATATCTGACGGTAGAGCTGGGACTGGCAAAAAATACACAGCTGGCGTATATGCGTGATTTGCGTCTGCTGATGAAAAGCCTGCAGCTGAAGGCAGATGAAGAGCTGCTGCAGGTTTCGCGACAGCAGCTGATTGCCTATCTTGTGCGGTTGAAGCAGGAAGGCCGCGCTGCTTCGACGGTGGCACGCAAGCTGGCTTCGATTAAGGCGTTTTACCGTTTTCTTACGGCAGAGCGTTATATCCGACGCAATCCTGCCGAGGTGCTGGAGGCGGCGAGCAGAGGATTGCATTTGCCGAAGGTGCTGAGCGTTCAGGAGGTCGAAAGGCTTTTGGATGAGCCTAATTTGGGAACCTTGGACGGTTATCGCGACAAGACAATGCTGGAGCTGTTATATGCTACCGGCATGCGTGTGTCTGAGCTGGTAAATGTGCCGGTGAAGAATGTTGATATGAAGATGCAGTATGTCATTGTTATGGGCAAGGGCTCCAAGGAACGCATGCTTCCCTTAGGACGCACTGCACTGCATTATCTGGAGCATTATTTGTCTGTGGTACGCCCGCAGCTTCTGCATGGCAAGCCGGATGCGGCTGCAGAGCTTTTTGTAACCGGCTGGGGCGGACCGATGACAAGGGAGCGTTTTTACGAAATCATTGTAGCATACGGCAAGAGCGCAGGCATCAGCAAGCGCGTTACACCGCATATGCTGCGTCATTCCTTTGCGACGCATCTTTTAAATAACGGCACTGACCTGCGTATAGTGCAGGAGCTTTTGGGACATGCAGATATTTCTACCACGCAGATATATACGCATCTTGATGTGGAGCGTTTGCGTGAGGTGTATGATAAAACGCACCCACGGGCTTAGAAAGGAGAACACCTATGACAAAAGCAAGCAAGAAAAAATCCTCCGGCAGTAAATATGCTGTGCTGATTTTAACAGCGGTTATTGCGATTGTTGCCATTGGCTGCGGACTTTTTTATGCCACAAGCAATAGCAAGAAGGATGTTTTGGATAAGAAGGGTGACGAGCCGCAGACGGTAAGTCTGCTGGATGAATCTATAGAGGCACAGCGTCTGCTGGATAATATTTTGCTGCAGAAAAATAATTGGCAGCTGATTGAAAACAATCATGGCAAAAAGGATGTTGAGGTTGAAGAATCCGGTGCCAAAGTGCAGATTAACCAGCGTGAGCTGGCAGTTGGCGTACCCTCCGGTACAAGCCTTGCCGGTGCCTGCGATTGGCTGCAGACCAAGGCTGAGCAGGCCGGACTGGTTTATATCAGCGGCAAGCCTGCCAAATATAAAAAATGGGATGCCTATAAGGCTGAAATTGGTATTAAGGTTAAGGCCGGTGCAGGCAGCAAGAGCTTTGTAACGGATACTGTGATTTTCTTCCATAACAGTAACCTGACCAAGCAGGATAAGGATGTTAAGGATTTACCGGAGCAAAAGGCAGAAGAGGAGCAGCAGGGGACCGTCAGGCAATTCAGAGGAAAAGTAGCCATCGTTATTGATGACTGCGGTTATGATATGGCGACGGTGCGAAAGCTGCTGAATACCGGTCTGCCGTTCAGCTATGCGATATTGCCGTATAAGCAGTACAGCAGCGATGTTCTGGAAATGGTAAAGTCTAAAGGACGTGTGCCGATGCTGCATCTGCCGATGGAGCCTATTGACCGCAGTGCTATGAGCGAGGGCGCTGCTACTATTCGTACGGATTTGTCTGCGGCGGAGAAGCTTTCCTTGACGCGACGTGCGCTTAACAGTCTGCCGGGAGTGATGGGTGTAAATAATCACCAGGGCTCGAAGGCGACGGCGGATAAGGATACTATGCGAGTTGTTTTGCAGGAGCTGCGGCGGCAGAAGCTGTTTTTTGTGGACAGCCGTACAAATTCTGCTTCGGTAGCACGCAATGTGGCGCAGCAGCTGGGGGTTTCGACTGCGCGCAACGATATCTTTTTGGATAACAGCTCTGACGTGCAGGCGATTCGTCAGCAGATATATAAGGCTTTCGCTATGGCGGAAAAAAACGGCAGTGTTATTGCTATCTGCCACGCCAGACCGAATACTGCCAAATGCTGGGAGATGTATGCGGCGGAGTTTAAGCGGACGGGGATAACCTTTGTGCCGGTGACGGAGCTGCTATATTAAAAAAGTATTTGGATTCAGCTTCTTTCATAACTGAAAGAAGTCGGAAGAAAGGTTCACTTGATAACTGCGCAACTAACATATCGTTCCGCTCAGAAAAAATTTTCCCGTGCCCGTAGGGCACGACGCAAATTTCGTGTGGAACCAGGACGAAGCGCCGCAAAACTCGCGCAAAGCTAAGAGCTTTTGCAATATGAGTGCGGTATAGCGCTCAAACAGTTGCGTCGCTTCTATGGTTCCGGACACTCATTTGCTAAAATTTTTATTCGCTGCACGATATATTTAGTTGCTTGCTCTGGTGTGTTGTTCAAGAGTTGTAATTCTTAAGAAAAAATATTCTTATGTTTGCAAAATTCTAATTTACATAAACTGAATCGAGGTAAGAAAATGTCTAATTATGTAGAAGAAACAATCGGTAAATATGAAAAGTATATCAATCCCGCGCAGGCAAAGCTGTTCCGCTTCATGGGCCTGGCAAGCATTGAAGGTCATGCTGAGGGCTGGACTATTACCGACAGTGAAGGGCAGGAGTTTATTGACTGCCTAGGCGGTTACGGTATGTTTGCTTTAGGTCATCGTCATCCGAAGGTTGTCGAGGCTGTGGAAAAAGAGCTGCATGCTATGCCGATGTGCGGCAAGGTGCTGTTCAACCGTCCGATGGCTGATTTGGCGGAGGCACTGGCCGAGATTACTCCCGGTGAGCTGCAGTACAGCTTTTTTGTCAACAGCGGTACCGAATCCGTTGAGGGCTGCCTGAAGGTAGCACGTCTGGCAACAAAACGCAAAAAGTTTGTTGCTGCAAAGAATGCTTTTCACGGTAAAACCTTTGGCAGCTTAACTGCTACCGGACGTGATATGTATCGCGAGCCGTTTAAACCGCTGCTGGATGGCTTTACTCATGTAGAATACGGCAACGCCGCAGCTGTTGATGCTGCTGTTGATGAAGATACTGCTGCCGTTATTTTGGAGCCTGTTCAGGGCGAGGGCGGCATTATTGTTCCGCCTGCGGGTTACCTGCGTGAGGTGAAGGAAATCTGCGAGAAGAAGGGTGCTCTGCTGATTGCCGATGAGGTACAGACCGGTATCGGCCGTACCGGAGAATGGTTCGGCGTTAATCATGACGGCGTTACTCCCGACCTGATGGCCTGCGCTAAGGCTTTGGGTGGCGGTGTAATGCCCATAGGTGCGATTATCGGTACTCCGCGTGCCTGGGCCGGTCTTATTGAAGCACCGTTCCTGCACACCTCTACCTTTGGCGGCAACCAGCTGGCCTGCGCTGCCGGTGTAGCAGCCATCAAGGCTATTAAGGAAGAGGATATGCTGCGTCGCGGACGTGAGGCAGGCGCTTATCTTAAGGCTGGTCTGGAGGCTATCGCTGCGGAATATCCTTCCGTTATCAAGGAAGTACGCGGTCGCGGTATGATGATCGGCATTGAGCTGACCAAAGAGGGTGCCGGCGGTATGCTGATGAGCCTGATGATTAACCAGCACATTATTGTTGCTTATACCTTGAACAATCCTAAGGTTATCCGTATGGAGCCGCCGTTGATTATGCCTAAAGAGGTTATTGACCATGTTCTGGAGGCCTTCAGAGGCGCTGTTAAGGAAACCGCGGATGTTATTGAAGATTTATAAGAGGAGATAAGATTATGCCTTATGTAGAGAGCAAAACCACCATCAAGGGCGATGGTGCAAAAATTTATGATATTATCAAGGATATGGCTGCTTACCCTAACTTTATGCATGACCTGGTAAGCGTAGAAATTTTGGAGCGCGGTGAGAATTACACTGTTTCTCACTGGGTAAGTAATGTTGACGGACGCAAAATCGTCTGGACCGAGCGCGATACCTTCTATCCTGAGGAGCTGAAAATTACCTACGCTCAGACCGAGGGTGATTTAAAGAAAATGGAAGGCTCCTGGCTGATTACACCGCAGGCTGACGGCTGCGAGGTAACGCTGGCAGTTGATTTTGAGTTCGGTATTCCGATGATTGCCGGCCTCCTGAATCCTATTCTTAAGAAAAAAGTTCGTGAAAACAGTGAAAATATGTTAAACTCTATCAAGGCCCAAATTGAAAAATAAGTAATTACTTGTTATAATAGATATGTTGAAAATGTATTCTATTAATGCCTGTACCTGTTTACAGTGCAGGTCTTTTATGAGGAGGAAATTACTTAGATGAAAACAGCGTTTTTAATGGCGTTAATGACAGCGCTGCTGATGCTCCTGGGCGACTTCTTCGGTGGTCTGCGCGGCATGACCGTAATGCTTTTTGTAGGCGTGGCAATGAACTTCTTTGCTTATTGGAACAGCGATAAGATGGTTTTGGCACACTATGATGCACAACAGGTTGACCGCAACAGTGCGCCGGAGCTGTACGGAATAGTAGAAAAGCTGGCTAAAAAAGCCAATATTCCTATGCCGAAGGTTTATATTATCAATAGTCCGGTGCCTAACGCTTTTGCTACCGGCAGAAATCCGGAGCATGCTGCCGTTGCTGTAAATACTGCGCTGGCAGATATGCTGACCAAGGAAGAGCTGGCCGGTGTTTTAGGTCATGAGCTGAGCCACATTATGCATCGTGATATTTTGGTAAGTACTATTGCCGCTTCTATGGCAGGTGCTATTTCCACGATTGCCCAATGGGGTATGTTCTTTGGCGGCGGTCGTGATGAGGATGGCGAAAGCCGTAATCCTATCGCTTCTATTCTGGTTATGATTTTGGCGCCTCTGGCAGCTATGCTGATTCAGATGGCAGTATCCCGTTCCCGCGAATATATGGCAGATAAATCCGGCGGTGAGCTTTGCGGCAATCCCAATGCTTTGGCTGATGCTCTGCTGAAGATTGAGGCCTATGCTGAGCGTCGCGTAATGCCCGGTGCTACCGAAGCAACTGCGCATATGTTTATTATCAACCCCTTTGCCGGTGTTGATGCCAAGCAGCTTTTCAGCACTCACCCCGCAACCGAGGAAAGAGTTCAGCTGCTGCGTGAGCAGGCAAGAAAAATGGGTATCCGTTAACAATTCAACTATACCTCTAAGTCACATCGGTGACTGGGTTAGTATAAAAAATTTAATTACACTTTAAGGAGAGATTTACAAATGGAACAAACACTCGTACTCGTAAAACCTGATGGAGTTAAGAAAAATCTGATCGGCGATATCATCGCTCGTTTCGAACACAAAGGCCTGCAAGTTGCAGCTCTGAAACTGGTTAAAGTTACCGAAGCTCAAGCTAAATTCCACTATGCTGAGCATGAAGGCAAACCCTTCTTCGGCGAACTGGTTGACTTCATTACCTCCGCTCCGCTGGTTTGCGCTGTAATCCGCGGCGAAAACGCTATCAAAGCTGTTCGTCAACTGAACGGTGCTACCAACCCGATCGAAGCAGTTCCCGGTTCTATCCGCGGCGACTTCGCTCTGAGCATCGGTGAAAACATTGTTCACGGTTCCGACAGCCCGGAAGCTGCTGAACGCGAAATCAACAACTTCTTCGCTCCGGAAGAAATTTACTAATTAACTTTAGCCTTTCGGCGGCCATGAGCTGACTGAGAGGGGTTACACTCTCACGGAAAGGATGGTGCAGAAATGAAGAAAGCTGCTGTTTATACCAGAACCGGTGACAAAGGAACTACCGGTTTGTACACCGGAGAACGTGTTCCCAAGCAAAGCCTGCGTGTAGAAGCCTATGGTACTGTGGATGAAATTTCCTCGGCATTAGGTTTGGCACGTGCTCAGGTTACGCGTGAGGATGTGCGTGAAACCATTTTCAATGTACAAAAGCTGCTCATGTCTGTGATGGCTGACATTGCCAGCCTCAACCTGCCCGAACCTTACATCAAAGAAGAACACGTTAAGCTGTTTGAAGATACAATCGACAAGTTTGATTCTCTGCTGCAGCCGCTGGGCCATTTCATTATCCCCGGCGATACTGTAGGTGCTGCCGCCCTGGACATCGCACGCACTACTACCCGTCGTGCCGAGCGCTGCCTGCTGCGTCTGGCTGAAACCGAACCGGTTAACCCCAACGTTCTGGTTTGCCTGAACCGTTTGTCTGATTTGTGCTTTATCCTGGCGCGTGTAGAATGCGAAGTAAAATAAGCATTGCTGATTAAGGAATAGAAGCCTCTGCCTGTGGCCTTTGGCCGCAGACGGAGGCTTTTTTCTTTGCATGCAGTGATTTGTCACACTATTCCCTGCCACTAAGAAGAATACGTGTATACAATCGTGTGAAGTATTGTACACTATATGTTGATGTGATACAATACTATACATGGGCTTCGGGAAAAAGCCTTAAATTGTAAACGTGTTATAATTTTTTACTGGGGGGAATTTTTTATGTTGGAGATTTTGAATTCTATTGATGGCTTCATTTGGGGCCCGCCTTTGATGATTTTGCTTATTGGCACAGGCATTTTAATGAGCGTCCGTCTTGGCCTGCTTCAGGTTATGAAGCTGCCTAAAGCCTTGCAGCTGATTTTTACCGCCCGCAGCAAGGGCGAAGGTGATGTAAGCAGCTTTCAGGCTTTGTGCACTGCTTTGGCTGCAACTGTCGGCACCGGTAATATCGTTGGCGTAGCAACGGCAATTAAGCTCGGTGGTCCTGGTGCTCTGCTGTGGATGTGGCTGGCTGCTTTCTTCGGTATGGCAACCAAATATTCCGAAGGCGTGCTGGCTGTTAAGTATCGTACCTATGATGAAAACGGTAACGCTTCCGGCGGTCCGATGTACTACATTGAACAGGGCTTAGGCAAAAAATTTAAGCCCCTGGCTGTAATGTTCTCTATCTTCGGTGTTATGACTGCCTGCCTGGGCAGTGGTACCTTTACTCAGGTAAATGCAATCACTTCTATTGTTAATGTATCCTTTGGCGTTTCCGAATACGTTGTAGCAGCAATCCTGACTGTTCTTGTTGCTGTTGTTATTATCGGCGGTCTGCAATCCATTGCTAACGTAGCAAGTAAGATTGTTCCTTTCATGGCTGCTGTTTATGTTATCGCAACCGTTTCCGTGCTGGTATTTTATGCTGATGCTCTGCCGGCTGCAATTAAGCTGGTTATCGACGGTGCCTTCAACGGTACTGCGGCAGCAGGCGGCTTTGCCGGTGCCGGAATTATGCTGGCAATGCGCAGTGGTATCGCCCGCGGCATTTATTCCAATGAATCCGGTCTGGGCTCTGCTCCTATCGTAGCAGCTGCAGCAAAAACCAAATGGCCTGCAGAACAGGGCCTTGTTTCTATGACCGGTACCTTTATCGATACCATCATCATCTGCACCATGACCGGCCTGTCCATTATCGTCAGCGGTGCATGGAACGGCGACCTGAACGGTGCTGCACTGACTGAGGCTGCTTTCGCTTCTGCTTTCCCGGCTGTTGCCAAGTATGTTCTGACTGGTGGTCTGGTACTCTTCGCTTTTACCACTATTATCGGCTGGAGCTATTACGGCGAGCGTTGCGCAGAATATCTCTTCGGCGTAAAATGCATCATGCCTTACCGTATCGGTTATATCATTCTGGTAGGCTTGGGTGTATTCCTGAAGCTGGAAATGATTTGGATTATTGCCGATATCGTTAACGGTCTGATGGCTATTCCTAACCTGATTGCTCTGTTGGGCCTGAGCGGTGTAGTTGTGGCAGAAACCAAGCTGTACTTCGAGCATTGGGAAAAGGTTCACAGCCGTCGCAAACAGCTTGCTGAGATTCGTGAAGATCTGGCAACTGAAAATAATTAATTAGTATTTACGAAAGCCATTGCGGAAATATGCAATGGCTTTTTTTCATTAAGTTTTTGTGTCATCTGTATTTTTATGTCTTTAGTGTGTTATAATATACATATCAAGATAATAGGAGAATAAAATGGTTTATGGTTTGTTAGCTTTGCTGGTGGTTCTGCTGGACCAGGCAACAAAGTATTATGTGGTAACACATTTTGCGTTAGGGGAGAGCGTACCGGTGATTAATAATGTATTTCACTGGACGTTTATACTGAATCCGGGTGCTGCCTTCGGCATGCTGGAGGGCAGTCGTTGGCTGTTTGTGTTGATTGCGCTTGCTGTAATCGGCGGTGTCTGGTTTATGCGCCGGGAGATTGCCAAAAGCGGCGTAATGGCTTGCTGGGGAACAGCGCTTTTTGCCGGCGGTGCTTTGGGTAATCTTATTGACCGCACTGCACGCGGTGTAGTAATTGACTTTTTTGATTTTCGTATCTGGCCGATATTTAATGTGGCCGATATAGCAATTTGTGTGGGAGTAGGTTTGATTATATGGAGCATTTTGCAAACGGAGCTGCTGAGCAGCAACGATTGATTATAACTGAACAAGAGGCCGGACAGCGTGCCGATGTAGGCTTGGCGGCAATGCTGGAGCTTACTCGCTCGAATATGCAGAAGCTGCTGGAGGAGGGCCGTGCGGTGCGTGGCAGCAAGGTGCTGAAATCCAACTACAAGCTGCGTCTGGGTGACGAGATTGATGTTACTCTGCCTGAGCCGCAGCCACTTGATGTACAGCCGGAAAATATTCCTTTGGATATTATTTATGAGGATGAGGATGTTGTTGTTGTCAACAAAGCGCGCGGGATGGTAGTCCACCCGGCGGCCGGCAATTTAAACGGAACGCTGGTCAATGCGCTTTTGTATCACTGCAAAAACTTATCTGGTATCAACGGCGTTATCCGCCCGGGTATCGTGCACCGTCTGGATAAGGATACCAGCGGTATTATGATTTGTGCCAAGAATGATGCGGCGCATCTTTCTCTGTCGCAGCAGATACAGGCTAAAACCGCCCAGCGTACCTATCTTGCTGTAGTACGCGGCAACATAAAGACAGACAGCGGCGTGATTGAAACGCTTATCGCCCGTGATAAAAACGACCGTAAGAAAATGGCGGTTGTCAAAGAAGGCGGACGCGACGCTGTTACCGAATACGAGGTACTGGAGCGCTTTGGCAAATATACCATTGTGCGCTGCCGCTTGCGAACGGGACGCACGCATCAGATTCGCGTACACATGGAGTACTTGGGCTATCCTTTGGTAGGGGACCCGAAATATTCTCCGATGAAAACTCCCTTCAGCATTCAGGGACAGGCTCTGCATTCACAGACACTGGAATTTACCCACCCGCGTACGGGAGAACGCTTGAGCTTTGAAGCTCCGCTGCCGGAGGATATGCATAAGATTGTTACCCGCCTGCGCCTGGGACAGTTTAATTAGCAGAGTTCTGCCTTAGGGCAGTCTTGATAGCAGGTTAAAAAGCCTGAATAAAAATAAGAGGTGAGCCAAATGAGCAATTTTGTTAAAAAGAATGTTATTATGGATGCAGAGGCTATGCGCCGTGCAATTGTCCGTATTTCTCATGAAATTATCGAAAGAAATAAGGGCGTAGACAATGTTGTCATTGTCGGCATCCGTACCCGCGGTGTACCTATCGCAGAACGTCTGGCAGCAACAATTAAAGATATAGAGAATGTTGAGCTGCCGGTAGGAATGCTGGATATCACTCTTTATCGTGATGACCTGTCTACTCTTGCATATAATCCAATTGTTCACGGTACAGAAATTGATCTGGACCTGAACGGCAAAACCGTAATTCTTGTTGATGATGTGCTGTACACCGGTCGTACCATCCGCGCTGCTCTTGATGCAGTTATGGATATGGGCCGTCCGAAGGCTATTCAGCTGGCAGTACTCATTGACCGCGGACATCGCGAGCTGCCAATCCGTGCTGACTTTGCCGGCAAAAATGTTCCTACCTCCCATAAGGAAGCTATCAATGTATACCTGGCAGAGGAAGACGGCATTGATGAAGTAGCAATCGGTGATATCGAAGAATAATCAACAGTAGCTTGTTAATGGAACAGGAGGAGATTCTATGCAGCAGGCTGAAATGTTGCGCAATGAGGCTTTGGGTGCAACTTTGGTAAAAAAATTGAAGCTGCGTGGCTTTGATGCTTATTATTGTGCTGATAAGCAGGCAGCGCTTAAGCAGGCATTGGCGCTGATTCCGCAGGAGGATGTTGTTTCCTGGGGCGGTTCTGTAACGATTGATGAAATAGGCCTTTTGAGCGCAGTAAAGGAGCGCAATAAGGTTATCGACAGAGCTGCGGCAGCAACTCCGGAAGAAAAAACAGAATTGATGCGTCAGGCGCTTTTGTGTGATACATATTTAATGAGCAGCAATGCTATCAGCAACGACGGTCAGCTGGTAAATATTGACGGCAACGGTAACCGTTGTGCCGCTTTGATTTTCGGACCGAAGCAGGTGCTGGTTATTGCCGGTATGAACAAGGTTACAGGCTCCTTGGAGGCTGCAATGGACAGAGCGCGCAATGTGGTTGCGCCGATAAATGCCAAAAGGTTTGCAGACCTGCAGACACCTTGTTATAAAGCCGGCCTTTGCGGTGACTGCCTTTCCGCGGACTGCATCTGCTCGCAGATTGTTATAACGCGTACCAGTCGTAATAAGGGACGCATTAAAGTCATTTTAGTCGGTGAAAGTTTAGGATTCTGATTTTAGGGGAGTTGTTTAGCGTTGGTGTTAGCAGCTCCCTTTTGCTTAAGAAAGCAGGTGAAAAAATGGCTCGTACTATTATTCTGTTGTTGGATTCCTTCGGTATCGGTTATGCCCATGATGCCGAAGCTTACGGTGATAAGGGTGCAGATACCTTAGGGCATATTTGTGGTTGGCTGGCAAAAAATCCGCGCCGTGCAGGCGAAGCGCCGAAGCCGCTGCATTTGCCGCATCTGGCTGAGCACGGACTGCAGGCAGCTGCCGAGCTGAGCCGTGGCGAAGCACTGCCGGCAGGCTTGGGCGCCGAGCATACAATTGGTGCTTATACCTATGCGCAGGAGGTCAGCCGCGGTAAGGATACGCTGAGCGGACATTGGGAAATCAGCGGTGTGCCGGTTAAATTTGACTGGGGCTATTTCCCGGATGTGCCGAAATGCTTTCCGCAGGAGCTGGTGGATGCAATTATCAGCCAAGGCAATTTGCCTGGCGTGCTGGGCGAATGTCATGCCAGCGGTACCGAAATCATCAAGGAGATGGGCGAGGAGCATGTAAGAAGCGGCAAGCCGATTATTTATACCTCCGCCGACAGCGTGCTGCAGATAGCAGCGCACGAGGAAGCCTTTGGCCTGGAGCGCTTGTATGATTTGTGCAAGCTGGCTTTTAAGCTGGTGCAGCCGTATAATATTGCCCGGGTAATAGCGCGTCCGTTCGTCGGCACCTGTGCTGCGGATTTTACCCGCACAACCAACCGTCACGATTACGCAGTGCCGGCACCGCAGCCGACATTGCTTGATAAAATGGTTGCAGCCGGCGGCAGCGTTTACGCCGTAGGCAAGATTGCTGATATTTTTGCACATCGCGGCATTACGAAGCATTATGCGGCAGGCGGCCTGGATAAGCTGGTGGATGCTACGAAGCAGGCTGTGGCTGATGCTCCGGACAATACTATTGTCTTTACTAATTTTGTAGACTTTGATTCCTCCTACGGACATCGCCGTGACATTCAGGGCTATGGCGAGGCACTGGAATATTTCGACAGCAGATTACCGGAAATCACAGCGCTGCTGCATCCGGACGATTTGCTGCTGATGACGGCGGACCACGGCAATGACCCCAGCTGGAGCGGCACGGACCATACGCGCGAAAAAATTCCCGTACTCTTTTCGGGAGCAGGCATTGAATGCAAGCAGCTTAAGCCTATGCAGACCTTTGCCGATATAGGACAGACGATTGCCGATTATATGAAAATAGAACCAACCCTTACCGGAACTAAAGCGGACTTGTTTTGAAAGAGGTGGACAATATGAGCAAACATTACGCAGCACCTGAGGAGATTTTATACCATGTAGGTTTTTCGGCACAGCAGCTGCAGGGCGCAACTGTTGCCGTGCTTCCCGGTGACCCCGGACGTGTGGAGCCTTTGGCTAAGGCCTTAGGCAGTGATGCAAGCTTTATTGCCAGCCATCGCGAATACACCAGCTGGCTGACTAAAATCAGCGATACTCCGGTACTTGTCTGCTCTACTGGTATGGGCGGTCCTTCTGTAGCAATTTGTCTGGAAGAGCTGGCGCGTATGGGCATCAAAAAGCTCATCCGCTTCGGTACGACGGGAACGATTCAGGAAAAGGTTAATCTCGGTGATATTATTATTGATAAGGCTGCCGTTCGCCTTGACGGCACCTCGCAGCATTATGCGCCGTTGGAATTTCCTGCGGTTGCCAGCTTTGAGGTGACAACTGCATTGGTGCTGGCAGCGAAGAATGCCGGTGCTCCCTATCATTTGGGCATTGCAGCCTCCAGCGACACTTTTTGGCCGGGGCAGGAGCGTTACGACAGCTTTACCGGCTATGTACCGCGTCGGTTCCGCGGGACAATGCAGGAATGGCAGGCATTGGGCGTGCTGAACTATGAAATGGAAACATCCGCCCTGTTCGTGACCTCGCAGGCGTTAGGCTTAGAGGCTGGTGCTGTCTGCGGCGTGGTAGTTAAGCGCACGCAAAGCGAAAGCGTAGCACCGCCTGATGTTTATCAGCGTGCCTTCGGCTATATGGTGCAGGTGACACGCGGAGCTGTTGAGCTGCTGCTGGCGGAGGCAGCTGAGTAAGAGGCAGGTGATTCTTATGAAAAAAATTAGATGGCTGCTGCATGTCTGCTTTTTGCTGATGTCTGTAGCTTTGCTGGCCACTTTTATGCCGCAGACGGCGCGGGCAGATTTTGCGGAGCGTCCTGTGGGCTTTGTGGTTATCGACCAGGACGGCGGTGTGGACGGCGCTGTTTACAAGGAGTGGCGCCAGATGGTAAGGTTAGCCTACCGTTTTCCCGATTATCGCATTATAGACGGCGGCGAGGCGCAGAAGCTGGTGAGCCAGGCTGTGCGTGATGGTGTGAAGCTGGATGCAGCATCTTTAGCCGCTTTGGCGGAAAAAAGCAAAATGGATGTGCTGGTTGTTGCACGCATCTATGAAATGGATGAAAGCCTTGTCAGCGGCTGGGGATTCCGCTTTGATCACGATACCTATGTGCGTGTTGTAGCGGATGCAGACCTTTTTGTATATAAAAAGGATGGCAATAAGCTGCTGAAGAAACGCGTGCGTGAAAGCGGGCTGCGTGAAATGGGTAATTATGAAAAGCCGGCGGAAACAATAAAATGGCAGCTTTCTAAGCTGGTAAATACGATGGAAGATAAGCCTATTATTGGTAGCTGACATCATGAATTAGGTTGTTGGCTTGTTTACCTTAGTTTAAGGCGACAGGTTGTAAAGTAATACTGTAGGCAGAAATTAATAGCTGCCTGATGCGAAAAAATTGAGGTGAAAAAATGCATATTTTAGTCACAGGCGGAGCTGGTTACATCGGCTCGCATACTGTCATTGAACTGCTTAAAGCTGGTCACAGTGTTGTAGTAGTAGATAATCTTGTTAATTCCAGCAGGCTGGCACTGCAGCGTGTAGAAAAAATCACCGGTCAGCAAATCCCTTTTTATGAAACTGATATCAGGGATCGTGCCGGCCTGCAAAAAGTTTTTGATGAGCATAGCTTTGACTGCTGTATTCATTTCGCCGGTTTGAAAGCAGTGGGCGAATCGGTACAGAAGCCATTGGAGTATTATGAGAACAATATTTCTGGTACTCTGGTACTGCTGGACGTAATGCGTAAAGCAGGCTGTAAGAATATTATTTTCAGCTCTTCGGCTACTGTTTACGGTAATCCTGCTGTAGTGCCTATTCCGGAAACCTGTCCTAAAGGGCAGTGCACTAATCCTTATGGCCAGACAAAGTCGATGCTGGAGCAAATACTTTGTGATATGTATGTAGCTGATCAGGAGTGGAATGTGGTTCTGCTGCGTTACTTTAACCCTATCGGTGCGCACAGCTCCGGTCTGATTGGCGAAAATCCCAATGGCATTCCCAATAACCTGATGCCGTATATTACTCAGGTAGCTGTTGGCAAGCTGGAGAAACTGCATGTTTTTGGTAATGATTATCCCACTCCTGATGGTACTGGAGTGCGTGACTTTATTCATGTAGTGGATTTGGCTAAAGGTCATGTGAAAGCTTTGCAGGCAATAGATGACAAATGCGGCGTAGAGGTGTATAATCTTGGTACAGGTATTGGCTATTCAGTGCTGGATTTAGTCAAAGCATTTGAAAAGGCTACTGGAATTAAGATACCTTATGTAATTGACCAACGTCGTGCAGGTGATATTGCCACCTGCTATTCAGATCCGTCAAAGGCGTGGGAAAAGCTTGGCTGGAAGGCAGAGCTGGGTATTGAGGACATGTGCCGCGATTCCTGGAACTGGCAGAAGAACAACCCTAATGGCTTTGAAGCATAAGGCAAAAAGAAAAAAATAGTAGAAAAAGAGGAAAAGTATTTATGTGTGGTATTGTTGGATTTTGTGGAGATAAGCAGGCAGCGCCTATTTTGTTGGATGGCCTGTCTAAGCTGGAATATCGTGGCTATGATTCTGCCGGCTTGGCAGTGCGCGACGGCAGTGCGCCGGTGCAGATTGTTAAGGCTAAGGGCCGTCTGAAGGAGCTTTATGCCAAAACTAATGGCGGACAAAGCCTCATTGGTACCTGTGGTATCGGTCATACCAGATGGGCAACCCATGGCGAGCCTTCTGAAACTAATGCGCATCCGCATGCAAGTGCTGATGGCAATGTAGTTGCCGTACACAACGGTATTATCGAAAACTATCAGGAGCTTAAGGAAAAGCTGCTGCATAACGGTTACACCTTCTATTCTCAGACTGATACCGAGGTTGCCGTTAAGCTGATTGACTACTACTATAAAAAATACGAGCATACTCCGACCGATGCTCTGAGCCATGCTATGATCCGTATGCGCGGCTCCTATGCTTTGGCAGTAATGTTCAAGGAATATCCCGGTGAAATTTATGTTGCCCGCAAGGACAGCCCGATGATTATCGGTGTACAGGACGGCGAATGCTATGTTGCCAGCGACGTTCCTGCTATTTTGAAATACACCCGTAAGGTATATTACATCGGCAATCTGGAAATGGCTCGTCTGGCTAACGGTGAGGTTACCTTCTACAACGTTGATGAAGAAGTAATCGAAAAACCGCTGACCGAAATTAAATGGGATGCCGAAGCTGCCGAAAAAGCAGGCTTTGAACATTTCATGATGAAGGAAATCCACGAGCAGCCCAAGGCAGTACGCGATACTCTGAATTCCGTACTGGTTGACGGCAAGCTGGATATGAGCGCTGTCGGCCTCAGCGACGAGGATATCAAAAAGATTGACCAGATCTGCATAGTTGCCTGCGGCAGTGCTTACCATGTAGGTGTGGCAGCGCAATATGTAATTGAGGATCTGGCACAGATTCCGGTTCGTACTGAGCTGGCTTCCGAGTTCAGATACCGCAAGCCTCTGCTGAGCAAGAACGAGCTGGTTATCATTGTCAGCCAGTCCGGCGAAACCGCCGACAGCTTGGCAGCTCTGCGTCTGGCTAAAGAAAAGGGTATCAAAACTCTTGGCATCGTCAACGTAGTAGGCAGCTCCATTGCCCGCGAAGCTGATAATGTTTTCTATACTCTGGCAGGTCCGGAAATTGCCGTTGCAACTACTAAGGCTTACAGCACTCAGCTGATTGCTGCTTACTGCCTGGCAATTCAGTTTGCTATTGTTCGCGGTACTATTGATGAAGCTAAATATCTGGAGCTGATTCAGGAAATGGCACAGCTGCCGGATAAAATCCAAAAGATTATTGAGGATAAGGAACGCATCCAATGGTTTGCCGCTAAGCAGGTAAACGCTAAGGATATCTTCTTTATCGGCCGTGGTCTGGATTACGCTGTTAGCCTTGAAGGCAGCCTGAAGATGAAGGAAATTTCCTATATCCACAGTGAGGCTTATGCTGCCGGCGAATTGAAGCATGGCACTATCAGCCTGATTGAGGACGGTACTCTGGTTATCGGCGTACTGACTCAAAGTGAGCTTTACGAAAAGACTGTCAGCAACATGGTAGAGTGCCGCAGCCGTGGCGCTTATCTGATGGGCCTGACTACCTATGGTAACTATAACATTGAGGATACCGCTGATTTCACAGTGTATATTCCTAAGACTGACGAGCATTTCATGACCAGCCTGGCAGTTATTCCGCTGCAGCTTATGGGTTATTATGTGAGTGTTTCCAAAGGATTAGACGTAGATAAACCGAGGAATTTGGCTAAGAGCGTTACCGTAGAATAAGAGTGGGGTGTAATGCATCATATGCATCGCAAACCCTCCTCCACGTACTAAAAGTACGCGTTCGTCGGCTTCGCATCGCCTCTGATACATTCTCCCCACTCTTGAGAGATAGAGGAATATAACGCACCGTATGCTTCACGAACCTTCCTCCACGTACTAGAAGTACGCGTTCGTCAGGTTCGCATCGCCTCCGGTACATTCTCCCAACTATTGAGAAACAGAAGAATATAACGTCTAAAAATCGCAAACTCTGCAAAAAAAACCACAGCTTACATTTTGTGTAGGCTGTGGTAATTTTTTTGTTGTTAATGCTGTGCTGCGGTTTGGTCGCTGACCAGCTTGAAGCCTGCTGCCGTCAGCTTGTCTTCGATTTCTTTGATTTGTGCGGCATCACGTGTTTCCAGCTCCAGTTTGAGGAAGCAGCCGGTGATGGCCATGTTGGCATCACTGCGGTTGTGGTGTACGCCGACAACGTTGGCACCGCATTGACTGATAATCTCGCTGACCTTGAGCAGCTGGCCCGGACGGTCCTCCAGCATAATAACAAGGTTGACTCTGCGGCCACTGGTAACCTGACCGCGGGTGATAACGCGCGAAAGAATATTAACGTCGATGTTACCGCCGGATACAACGCAGACGGTTTTCTTGCCCTTAATCGGCAGCTTGTCGAACAATGCTGCTGCTACCGGGGTTGCGCCTGCACCTTCGGCAATCAGCTTCTGCTTTTCAATCAGGGTTAAAATTGCGGTTGCGATTTCGTCCTCGCTTACGGTAACGATATCGTCAACATATTTGCTGATGAGCTCGTAGGTGTTTTCACCAGGAGTTTTTACAGCAATGCCGTCGGCAAAGGTGCTGACGTGCTCCAGAGTTTCGTATTTATGGTCATGGAAGGCGTTGTACATGCTGGCTGCGCCTGCTGCCTGTACGCCGTAAACCTTAACCTCCGGACGCAGGCTTTTGATAGCGAAGGCTACGCCGCTGATAAGGCCACCGCCGCCAATCGGTACGATTACTGCTTCGACATCCGGCAGCTGGTCCAAAATTTCCAGACCGATGCTGCCCTGGCCGGCAATAACAAGCTCGTCGTCATATGGATGGATAAAGGTCATGCCGGTTTCTTCCTGCAGCTGTACGGCGCGGTCATGTGCTTCGTCGTAGGCACCAGGAACAAGCTCCACCTGTGCGCCGAGGCGCTTGGTGTTTTCTACCTTCATAATCGGTGCGCCGTCCGGCATGCAGATGACGCTTTTGATGCCCATGCTGGTTGCAGCCAGTGCTACGCCCTGCGCATGGTTGCCGGCGCTGCAGGCGATAACGCCCTTGCTTGCTTCCTCAGGTGTAAGCTGGCTGATTTTGTAGTAGGCACCGCGTACCTTGAAACTGCCTGTTACCTGCAGGTTTTCTGTTTTCAGATACAAGTTGTTGCCTTCGCTTAAATGCGGAGCAGCTATTAAATCTGTTTTACGTGCTACGCTTTTAAGGATGAAGGCTGCATGATAAATTTTGTCTAATGAGAGCATTTGGTTACCTTCTTTTCTTTCCCTTAATTATTATAGTATAAAGTACTACATAAAGTATAAATTGATTGGCGCATTGCGTCAAGTGATTGTGTACATTTCCTGCTATGATAGTGTATAATAATATAATGAATAATTTTCAAAGGAGTGCATACAATGCAGTGGATAGAAGTTAATGTAGCGGTAACGCATGAAGCAGTTGAGGCCGTAGCGGATATGCTGACGAGCATCGGTTCTAAGGGAGTTGCGATTGAGGACCCGCAGCTGATCAATGATTTGCGCAACAGCGGTACCTGGGAGCTGTGCGATATTCCGGAGCAGGAGAATACCGAGGTTGTTACCGTCAGCGCTTATTATGCTGATGATGAGAAGCTGGAAAAACGCCTGGCGGAGATTGACGAGCAGCTGGCGCTGATTGAGGAGCGCATCGGCAAGTACCGTTTCGGCAATACACGCTTCCGCAAGGTGAGCGAGCAGGATTGGGCTAACGAATGGAAGCAGTATTTCCATGTTACTCATGTGGGCAAGAGCCTTGTTATTAAGCCGAGCTGGGAGGAGTATGCTCCTAAGGAAGGGGAGCATGTTATTGAAATTGATCCGGGTATGGCCTTCGGTACAGGCACGCATCACACTACCAATATGATGATGGAGCGTCTGGAGAAGGTTATTACGCCTGATTCTACCGTGTTTGACGTTGGTACCGGCAGTGGCATTCTGGCGATTGCTGCAGCGATGCTGGGCGCTAAGTCTGTTAAGGCTGTTGATATTGACGCTGTAGCAGTGCGCGTGGCAAAGGAGAATGTGGCGGATAACGGTCTGAGCGACCAGATTGAGGTGCGCGAGGGCGATTTGCTGCATGGTACTGAGGGCAAGGCTGATGTTATTATCGCTAATATTATTGCCGATATTGTTATTATGCTGCTGCAGGATATTCCGCAGAAGCTGAATGACGACGGTGTGCTTTTGGCGAGCGGTATTATTGAGGAGCGCATGCCTGATGTAGAGGCTGCGGCGCAGGCGCAGGGCCTTTATGTTGATGCGGTTGACCATCGCGGCGGCTGGGTTGTTATGCAGATGAAGAAGAAAAAGTAAGGGGAAACCTATATGCATCGTTTTTTTGTACCGCAATTATATAACGAAACAATGACTATTGAGGGCGTGGATGCACGTCATATCAGTAAGGTGCTGCGGATGCAGCCGGGTGCGCACCTGCAGCTTGTGAGTGATGACGGCGTGAGTGCGCTGGCGGAGATTACAGCGATTGACAGCGAGTGCGTGACTGTGCATTGCTTAGAGAAGCTGGCGGAAAGCCATGAGCCGGCGGTGCGCCTGATTTTGGCGCAGGGCCTGGCGAAGGGCGAGAAGATGGAGTTCATTATCCAAAAGGCTGTGGAGATGGGCGCTTACAGCGTGGTGCCTGTGGCTATGGAGCATTCCGTAGTACGCCTTGACGGTGCGAAGGCTGCCAAGAAGGTGGAGCGCTGGCAGAAGATTGCCGAGTCCGCAGCAAAGCAGAGCAAGCGCGATATTATTCCCGAGGTGCAGCCTGTGCAGACGATGTCACAGATGCTGGCGGCGAATGATTGCGCTACGAAGATTATCGCTTACGAGTGCGAGGATAAAAAGAGCCTGAAGGCGGCGCTGAAGGAGGCGCAGGCGAAGGGCGCACTGACAGATCTGCTGCTGATTATCGGTCCTGAGGGCGGCATCAGCGAAGCGGAGCTGGAGGCGGCACGCGCAGCAGGCGCTGTGCCTGTGTCGCTGGGCAGACGCATTCTGCGTGCGGAAACGGCAGGACTTGTTGCTATTTCAGCGATTTTTTATGAAACCGGAGATTTAGGAGATTAAACATAGATGAGAAAAATTGCATTTTATACGCTGGGCTGTAAGGTCAACCAGGCTGATACTGCCAGCATGGAGGGGATTTTCCGTGCGTCGGGCTATAAGGTTGTGCCTTTCGGTGAACCGGCAGACGTTTATTTAGTTAATACCTGCGTTGTTACCAATACCGGTCAGCGCAAATCGCGCCAGATTATCAACCGCGCTGTGCGTCATAATCCGCTGTCCTTGGTGGTTGTTACCGGCTGCTATCCGCAGACTGCGCCGGAGGAGGTGCGTGCTATCGAAGGTGTTGATGTAATCATCGGCAATCAGGAGCGCGGCCGCATTGTGGAGCTGGTTGAGGAGGCGCTGGAGCACAAGCGCACGGAGATTTTGGACAATGTGCAGCAGATGACTGTGGACACTAAGTTCGAAGAGTTGGGCGTTGGCACGGAAACCGATAAAACCCGCGCCTTCCTCAAAATTCAGGAGGGCTGCAACCAATACTGCACCTACTGCATTATTCCCTTTGCCCGCGGTCCGCTGCGCAGCCGCAGCCTGGAAAGCATCCGTGAGGAGGTTGGCAAGCTGGTTGCCGCAGGCTACAAAGAGGTTGTGCTCATCGGCATTCACCTTGGCTGCTATGGCAAGGAGCTGGCGAAGGAAGGCAAGCACGTTACTTTGTATGATGCGGTAAAGGCAGCGCTGAGCGTTGAGGGCGTGCAGCGTGTGCGCCTCGGTTCTTTGGAATCCGTGGAGGTTGAGCCGCGCCTGCTGCAGCTGATGGCAGAGGAATCGCGCCTGCAGCGTCACCTGCATTTGCCGCTGCAAAGCGGCTGCGACAAGATTTTGCGTGCTATGCATCGTCCTTACGATACCAAACGCTTTACGGAGCTGGTGAACGAAATCCGTGCGCAGGTGCCTGATGTGGCAATTACTACGGACGTTATTGTGGGCTTCCCCGGCGAAACAGAGGAGGACTTTATGACTACATTGGAATTTGCCAAGAAATGCGGCTTTGCCAAAATGCACATCTTCCCTTATTCCAAGCGCAAGGGTACGCCTGCTGCCGAAATGCCGGAGCAGGTGGACGAGGCAGTGAAGAGCGAGCGTGCGGCGCGTCTGGCGAAGGTGGACGAGGAGCTGCATCAGCAAATGCTGCAGAGCACTGTCGGCAAGGTGGAAGAGGTGCTGTTTGAGCAGCCTGTGGACGATGCGCATATGGAGGGCCTGTGCGGACCTTATCTGCGTGTTGTCGTTCCGGGAACCAAGGAGCTGGCCAACACCATTGCCAAGGTAAAAATTACCGGCATCAAAGAGGATTTTTTGCTGGGCGAATTGAATTAATTTGTGAAAAAATTATTTCTTTAGCAGGATAAAAGAAATAAATACAGAATATAACTAGATACGATAAATGAGAGGAGGGACATGAAATGGCTGAGGATTGTATTTTTTGTAAAATCATTAAGGGCGATATCCCTTCTACCAAAGTGTACGAAGATGATAAAATGATTGCTATCAATGACGTTGCTCCGGCTGCTCCGGTTCATGTGCTGCTGATGCCTAAGGACCACACAGCTAACATCACTACTGCGGACCCCGAGCTGGTTGCATACATGCTGGGCAAGGTTAAAATGATCGCTGAAAAGACCGGAATTGCTGAAAAAGGCTTCCGCGTTGTTATCAACACTGGCGATGAAGGCGGTCAGACAGTAAAACATTTACACATTCACGTAATTGGCGGCAAAGCTTTGGGTTGGCCCCCGTGCTAAACCTTGACAATGCTTGTCTTTTCTTGTATAATTAATCAGTAAGTGTTTTTAGCTGGCAACAGCTGAAAACTTAATTTGCATATACACTTCCCTAAGTGTGTGGAGGGAGGGAGAACAGATGGCAGAAATTAAAGTTGGCAAGAATGAAACTTTAGACAGCGCACTGCGCAGATTTAAAAGAGCAACCCAAAAGGCAGGCATTCTTTCTGAGGTAAGAAAACGCGAGCACTATGAAAAGCCGAGCGTTGCACGTAAGAAAAAATCCGAAGCAGCCAGAAAACGTAAAACCAGATAATTGGAGGCGGGCTGTATGTCTATAAAAGACCAATTGACTGCTGATATGAAGCAGGCCATGAAGGACAGAGAAGCAGGTAAACTGCGTTTGTCTGTTATCCGCATGGTGCGTGCTAATATTAAAAATGTTGAAATCAATGACAAAAAGGAACTTACAGATGATGAGGTTCTGGCTGTCTTGATGAAAGAGGTCAAAATGCGTCAGGATTCTGTTGAGGAATTCCAAAAAGCAGGTCGTGACGAATTGGTTGCCCAAGCTAAGGAAGAAATTGCTATACTGAAAAAATATCTTCCGGAAGCTCTCAGCGATGACGAGCTGAAGGCTATCGTGGCAGAAGTTATTGCTGCTGTTGGCGCTACAAGTCCCAAGGATATGGGCAAGGTAATGCCGGCAGTTATGGCAAAAACCAAAGGCCGTGCAGATGGCAAACGTATTAACGTTATGGTTCGTGAATTGCTCAAATAACAACTGATAACCGTGCTAAGAGAAATCTTGGCGCGGTTATTTTACTTTACAGCGGTTTGCCGAGCTAATGGCTGCCTGCTTTCCTTACGCAGGAGGGCAGGTAGCTTTTTTATTACAGCGGTATTGCCTTTTGCGAAAACATATTCAGCAGGTAAATTTTATTTCAAGGCGAATATAAATATATTATTATCTTTTTTACAGCTCAAAGGAGGCCGTTTTTATGGCATCTAACTTCAGCTTTTTACGCACACAATTTCCCGGTCTGGAAAAAACAGGCGAGTTCGCGGAGCGCTATCTGTACAGCGATTCCAACTCCTGCCTTTTTAAGCTGGGCCTGCTGTGCGAAGATATCGTTAATAAAATGTTTGACTTTGACAATATAGCAATGCCTTATCAGATGAAGGATACACTGGTAAACAAAATCCGCCTGCTGGAAAACGAAGAGTATATCACAGAGGATTTGGCACGCATTATGCACCGCCTGCGCTTGGGCGGCAACGAAGCGCGCCATGAGGGTACGGATTCGCTGCAGACGAATCCGGCATCTGGTTTGCGGATTTGCGCCAAAGCGGCAATATACCGCGTGCTATGGCAGGCTGGCCTTCTCCCTTAGGCTTGAAAGAAATGCTGCAGGAAAATACCGCTGCGGGCAACGCTGCTTACAATCAGGAGATATTTTTATAGGAATAATTTTCGTGATATAATTACAGAAAAAGATACCGTTAGGAGGTTCTCCAAAAGATGGCTCGATACAATGTAAATAATTATACCGTAGAGGCACTACTGGCAAGCATTAAGTCCAAGGAAATTGCAATACCAGAAATGCAGCGTCCCTTCGTGTGGGATGCTTCCAAAGTTCGTGATTTGCTGGATTCTTTATATAAAGGGTTTCCTGTCGGGTATATTATTGTCTGGCAAAATCCTAAGGTGAAACTTAAGGATGGAACAACCGCTGCCGGCAAAAAAGTATTGATTGATGGGCAGCAACGTATCACGGCACTGACTGCGGCGATTGTCGGGCAAGAAGTCTTAGATGATCACTACAAGTGGAAGACGATAAAAATCGCCTTTAATCCCATTGATGAGACTTTTGAAGTAGCCAATTCCGCTAACCAGCGTTCCAGTAAATGGATATCAGATATTTCTGAAGTATTCAAGACGACGTTTGACTCGTTTAATTTCGTAAACCAGTTTTGCCAGAAGAATGAAATAACAGATCAGGCATCGAGAATCAATGATATTATTAACAGATTGAAGGCAATTCAGAATAATAGCCTTGGTGTTATTACATTGGCGGACGATTTGGATATTGATAGCGTTACGGATATTTTTATCCGCATCAACTCTAAGGGCGTGGTACTGTCACAGGCTGACTTTGTCATGTCGAAAATTTCCTCGAATACTGAGTATGGAGGAAACATAACCAGAAAGACTATCGATTATTTTTGTCATTTGCTGGAATCTCCAGCTGATTTGAAAGACATTCAGACCAATGACAAAGAATTCGCATCACTGCCAGATTTCTCTGCTATAAGATGGGCGGCAGAAAAGGTGTCACCTATATATAAAACATCTTATACCGATATTTTGCGTGTAGCATTTACTTATAAGTTCAAGCGCGGGAAACTGTCTGATTTGGTAAGCCTGCTCTCTGGACGTGATTTTGAAACGCGCGAATTCAAAATAGAAATAGAGGAGGATTCTTTTAGAAAACTGCATGAAGCAGTATTACAGACCGTAAATAAAACGAACTACGAACGCTTTCTGATGATTGTTGAGTCTGCCGGCATTGTCAGGGGGAGTCTGATTCGCTCGCAAAATGTTTTGAACTTTGCCTATGCGTTGTACTTAGCGTTGCACGAGAGAAAAGTTGACAGTTCTATCATTGAAAAGATTGTACGTCGGTGGCTGGTTCTCTCCATTTTGACCGGACGTTATTCGGGTTCTCCAGAATCGAAGTTTGACTATGATATTAAACGGTTCTTTTCTTCGGATGATCCTATGGCCTATTTGAAACTCACAGAGGCTGGCGATCTTTCTGATGCGTATTGGAATGTCAATCTCGTACAAAGGCTAGATACATCTGTCACCAGCAGTCCGTTTTTCAATATGTTCCTTATCGCACAAGTTAAGGCTCACGATAAAGGCTTTTTATCTGAGCAGATTAGTGTAGAAAGCATGTTGGAAAACAGGGGTGATATTCATCATCTCTTCCCTAAGAATTATCTGACTAAAAATGATCTGCCTAAAGGACAGTACAATCAGGTCGCAAACTATGTGTATTTGCAGCAGGAAATCAATATAAAAATCAGCGATGCAGCGCCTCGTGAGTATATGGCAACTGTTATAGAGCAGTGCAAGACAGGGAAGCCAATATATGGAGGAATTACCGATTTAGACAAACTCAAGGAAAACTTAAAGCAGAACTGTATCCCAGAAGGCTTTGAGTTTATGGATATCAACAACTACACTGAATTTCTGACAAAGCGCCGCGAACTGATGGTGGAAAAGATTCGTGAATATTACGAGGCGCTATAAGTTATGAAAAAATCAAGACTGGAAATAAAGCCAATAAGAAGAAATCTTAGCAGGGTGCTTGATTCAGCCAGGAATGGAAATCCGGAATCCATGCTTAAGTTGGGAAAGCATTATTCGTACTTAAAGTTTGTCGATGAAAGGTATGAAGGCGATAACGCGCTTCTGTTGGGCGTATATTGGCTAAGCAAGGCCGCTCAAAACGGCAAGTGGGAAGCTTGCTATTGGTTAGGAGCCGCGATAGAAACTACTCGTAATAATAACAGTAGCGGCGCCTATTTAAGTGCTTATATTGAGAGGGAGAAGCAAGAAAATACCATATGGCAGAGTGTAATGTCCGAGTTGAACACAGAGGGCTTTTATGAAAATGCCGTGCCGGTATACTACAATGATGTTTGCAAAAACAATGTGGCCGCTATATGGCTTTGGGAGCGTTTTCTTTTTGGCTACAGCAGTGGTAGTTTGGACTCACTTGACTGCCAGTATTATAAATGCGCAGCTGAACATGGTATTATTGAAGCCAAGGCCTGTTATGGGGCTTTTAGCAAAAGAGCATGGGACACTTGGTGTTATTGGCTACAAGATGAGTCTCCGGAAGAAGCACTAAAAACGCTAAAAGATGAAGGACGGTCGATTGATTCAATTCATTACTATTACGAAACCGCCAGATACTGGTTGGTGGAGGCACTGAGGGACGGTTACGATGAGGCAATATCAGATTTAAGTAGTCTGATTGCTACTCAGCATATGCTAGATAAACTACGCGAGCCAATTTCCTCGAAATAAAAACTTCATAGAGAAATTTTCGACGAAGGTAACTACACCCTCGTAACGATGCACCTAGTGTCGTTACGAGGGTGTTCATTTTCTGGACATGTGCGGGTTCATCGTTTCGGAGTATCGGAATTAAATTCGTTACATTGTATTAATGATAGTCTCCCAATAGATCCTGCCTGCGGCACCTTTGGTTTTATGATTGCGGCAAGCAATTTTGTGCGTGAGCAGACGAACGATTTCTTTGATTTGGATGAGGAAACGGCGGAGTTTGAATATACGCAGGCCTTCACCGGCTGCGAGCTGGTGCATGATACGCACCGCTTGGCGCTGATGAACGCCATGCTGCATGACATCCAGAGCAAAATTATTTTGGGTGATACGCTTTCCAACGTGGGCAAGGAAATGCAGGGCTATGACGTGGTGCTGACCAACCCGCCCTTCGGTACGAAAAAAGGCGGCGAGCGCGCAACGCGTGACGACTTTACCTATCCCACGAGCAACAAGCAGCTGAACTTCCTGCAGCATATCTACCGCAGCCTGAAGGCTGACGGCAAGGCGCGCGCTGCCGTGGTACTGCCGGATAATGTGCTTTTTGCCTACGGTGATGGCGAAAGGATTCGTGTCGACTTAATGGATAAGTGCAATCTGCACACTATTCTGCGCTTGCCGACAGGTATTTTTTACGCGCAGGGTGTCAAGACCAACGTACTTTTCTTTACGCGCGAAAAAACAGATAATGACAGCACCAAGGCCGTGTGGTTTTATGATTTGCGCACCAATATGCCGTCCTTCGGCAAGACGAACCCGCTGAAGGCGAGTGACTTTGCCGGCTTTGAGGCGGCCTATACGGCAGAGGACAGAAGCAAGGTGGCGGACGAGCGCTGGCAGTGCTTTACGCGTGAGGAAATTGCGCAGAAGGGCAACAGTCTGGATTTGGGCCTGATTAAGGATGACAGCGTGCTGGATTACGAGGATTTGCCGGACCCGGCGGAAAGCGCGGCGGAGGCTGCGGAAAAGCTGGCAGAGGCCGTGGATTTGCTGCAGAGTGTGGCGCAGGAGCTGAGGAGCTTGCAAAGATAAGAATAGAGTGAATGATGAAGGAAGACAGAGGCTCCCCTCGGGGGGAGCTGGCGCCCGTTAGGGCGACTGAGAGGGGAGTGCAGTATTTGAGCTTTCTTATAGTGAACCCCTCTCCGTCATCGCTACGCGATGCCACCTCTCCCCAAGGAGAGGCTTTCCTGCATCCTGAGCACAAATTCAAAACTTGCAAAGATAAGGCTTCTGTGGTATACTAGATATGTAGAATGAAGGACACCCACAAGGTGGGTTGCCAAGTTGGTTAAGAAAAATCCGCTCCGCGCTCGGGATAGTTTTGGGGCGGTTTTTCTTTTTATTGCGCACAAATTCAAAACTTGCAAAGCTATGAATTGTGTGGTATATTAGACATAGAAAAAGACAACCGCCCACAAGGTGGGTTGCCTGAGTAACAAAGTTTTAGAAAGCCACTTCTTTACCCGCAAAGTGTAGGAGTGGTTTTCTTATGTCTGGGTTATTTACAATATTGAAAAATAAATGTAAGTAATGCCAGAATGAACATTCCGAAGAGCATTAAGTCTTGGAAGGAATAGTTCTTCATAAGCATCACCTCGATTCCTGAGGAATTAAGGCAACACCATCCTGCAACACGGTTGTCAAAAACATTTTATCATAAATTATAGATTAAAGCAATAACATGTTTGCTTATAAAGGAGAGCTGGCAATGCCAAAGAAAAAGACAGCATTGACAATAGAAGAACGCTTGCAGCAGGCGCTGGTGCCTGCGGAGAAACAGCCTTATGAGGTGCCGGAGAATTGGGTGTGGGTAAGGCTTGGAGATGTTTGTGGTTTTGAAAGAGGCATAACTTTTCCTTCTTCCGCAAAACAAAATGAAAGGGATGATGAAAACATCCCATGCCTTAGAACTGCTAATGTTCAAGATGAATTAGAATTAAATGATCTAATATACGTTAACAAAAAATATTATAAAAATAATATTGATAAACTTATTAGAGAAAATGACATTATAATGTCTACTGCCAATTCGCGCGAACTTGTCGGAAAAACATCTTTTGTTTATAAGGTGGAATATCCGATGATTTTTGGTGGGTTTGTTATGGCGTTACGTGCTAATAAGTTATTGAGTAAGTTTTTATTCTACTACTTACGTTTAGAGTTTTTGCTTGGCAGATTTAGAGGAGAGTCAACACAAACTACAAATATTGCTAATATTAGTAGTAGTGTACTTGGTGAGTATACTTTCCCTCTCCCTCCACTCTCCGAACAGCAACGCATCGTTGAGCGCATCGAAGAGCTTTTTGCGAAGCTTGATGAAGCGAAGGAAAGACTGCAGGAGGTTGTTGACAGCTTTGCAGTGCGCAAGGCAGCAATTTTGCACAAGGCGTTTACGGGCGAACTGACAAAGCAGTGGCGCAGGGAAAACGGCGTGAGCGATGCAAGTTGGGAAGAGAAAACTATTGGTGAGATTTGCAGTTCGCTGAAATATGGAACTTCTAAAAAATCTAGCGATGATGGAGAAGTTGTAGTTTTGCGAATGGGAAATTTGCAAAATGGAGAAATAGATTGGAGCAATCTAGCTTATACAAGTGATGAAGAAGATATAAAAAAATATTTATTAAAATCAGGTGACGTATTGTTCAATAGAACTAATAGTCCTGAACTTGTAGGAAAAACTTCAATATATAGAGGTGAAATGCCTGCAATATATGCTGGGTACTTGATTAAGTTAGATTATGAAAAAAATATAGTTGTTGGCGACTATTTAAATTACTATCTTAATTCTTCTAAAGCAAAAGAGTATTATATGCAAGTTAAAACTGATGGGGTCAGTCAGTCTAATATAAATGCAAAAAAAATAGGAGAGTTTGAGATTCCTCTCCCATCCCTCTCAGAACAGCACGAAATCGTGCGCCTCATCGACGACCTGCTGGCGCGTGAGCGCTCCGCACAGCAGGCAACGGAGCAGGCGCTGGCAAGCATCGACCTGATGAAGAAATCCATTCTCGCGCGTGCCTTCCGCGGTGAGCTGGGCACGAACAAAGCGAGCGAAGCGAGCGCGCTGGAGCTTTTAAAGCAGGTGCTGGCGGAAAACTGAAGCTAAACAAAAAATCAAGACCTTGGCAGCGGCAAAAGCTGATGCTAAGGTCTTTTTTGATATATCTTTATTAGCGTCTTACAGCGAAACACTTGGATACCCCATAGCTGCTCATGCAAACCTTAGGCATTCCGGCTTACAGCTAACCCCAACCTTAGTCACGCCAGTCTGGGCATAAGCTAACCACAGATTTGTAAACACTACCGCGTATACCGTTCGGTAGAACTACGAAAAAATAGCTATTTCCAGCAAAGCGATTTAGCTTACTTAAAGCTTTTTGGTAAAACTTTTTCCCGAAAAAGTTTTTGTTTTGCCGCGCTTTCCAAAAAGCGCGAACCTTTCTTGCAACTTCTTTCAGTTATGAAAGAAGTTGATATTACGTAAGCGTCAAATCACGCCGGTGATTTTGTTTGCAGTCCGCAGCCTTTAGCAGCATAAACTTCACATTTACTTCATGCTTTTACTCTGATATACTATAAATGTACAAGCGTTGAGGAGGTGCAGTCATGCCATTGGAATATTATTTTATGCTGGCGGGTCTTGTCCTGCTGCTGATAGAATTTGTTGTGCCGGGCTTCGGAATTTTCGGTGTCAGCGGCATGGTGTGCCTGACAGTCGGCGGCTTTTACGTTTTGGGCGGCAATACCTGGGCGGCGCTGGTGCTGTTGGCAGTGTATCTGTTTTTGGTGCTGGTAATTACGCTGCTGTGCGTGTATCTGCCCAAGGAAAGCAAGTATAATCCCTTTGTGCTGTGGACACGCCAAAAAAACAGCGAGGGCTACACCGGCGGCAAAAACTGGAGCATGCTGGTGGGCAAAAGAGGCACAGCCTTGACCACGCTGCGTCCTGCAGGTACGATTCTGGTGGACGGCAAGCGTCTTGATGTGAGCAGCCAGGGAGATTATATCGAAAAGTCTGCGCCCGTGATTATCGTGCGGGTAGAGGGCAGCAAAATTTTTGTAGAACAGACGAAGGAGTGACGTTATGGATTTATTATTCAGTATGGTTTTCGGCAGTGGCTTTGCAGTAATCATTGCTATTGCCGGTATTGCTATTTTTCTTAACTTTGTGCCGTTAGGCCTGTGGATTTCGGCAATCGCCGCCGGTGTTAATGTAGGCATTTTCAACCTTATCGGTATGCGCCTGCGCCGTGTGCCCGCGTCACAGATTGTGCTGCCTTTGATTAAGGCGAACAAGGCAGGCCTTGACGTTAATGTTAACCAACTGGAGGCGCATTATCTGGCAGGCGGTAACGTGGACCGCGTTATTGATGCTTTGATTGCTGCCCACAGAGCGCAGATTGAGCTGAGCTTTGAGCGTGGCTGTGCCATTGACCTTGCGGGACGCAACGTGCTGGAGGCTGTGCAGATGAGCGTTAACCCCGAGGTTATCGAAACTCCGGTAGTAAGTGCTGTTGCCAAGGACGGCATTGAGCTGAAGGTAAAGGCACGCGTAACAGTGCGCGCCAACATTGACCGCTTAGTAGGCGGTGCCGGCGAAGCAACGATTATTGCGCGTGTCGGCGAAGGCATTGTAACCAACGTAGGCTCCAGCGCCGACCACAGCAAGGTACTGGAAAACCCCGACTATATTTCCAAAACGGTTTTGGATAAAGGCCTTGATGCAGGCACCGCTTTTGAAATTCTTTCCATTGATATTGCGGACGTAGATGTTGGACGTAACATTGGTGCTGCGCTGATGACCGACCAAGCGGAGGCTGATAAGCGCATTGCTCAGGCGCGCGCTGAGGAACGCCGTGCGATGGCTGTTGCCAAGGAGCAGGAAATGAAGGCCTATACGCAGGAAATGCAGGCGAAGGTTGTGGAAGCACAGGCTAAGGTGCCGACAGCGATGGCAGAAGCACTGGCTAACGGACGCTTGGGCGTAATGGATTATTACCGCCTGAACAATATTCAGGCAGATACACAGATGCGCCGCACGATTGCCGAGGTAAGCCCGGAGGGCGAGGAAAAGCCTGAGGGCAGTAAATAAGCGAGGTGCAGCTTATGGGTGGTTTGTTTGACCATAATTTAATCCCTCTGCTTTTTGTCCTCGTAATGCTGGCCAACGTATTTTTGGACAGGCGCAACCGCCGCCGCCGCAGACAGCAGGAGCAGCCGCAGGAAACGGCGGAACCGACGCAGGCAGAGCAGCAAATGCAGGCTAAGCCTAAGGACCTTGCCGCCGAGTTTGAACGCCGTCTGAAAAAGACGACGGAAGAAGCACAGGCACGCAAGCGTCAAAGCAGCCAAGGCGTAGTGCATGACGGAACGCGTGTGCGCCGTGATGATGGCAGCAGAGTTCACCGTGACGGTGAAGCAATGCATGACCACACCGGCAGAATTCATCGCGAAAACGAAGCCCTCGTGCATGACAAGGGCAAGGTTTATTATGATCCCCGCGGTGATTACAGCTATGACGAAGCAAAGATGAACGCTGCCGCAGCGGCGTTTAATGCGCACTACGCACAGCAGGCGCAGCCTGCGCCCAAAAAGCGCGTAAAGCTGAAGCATGCGGCGCTCGTCAACGGCATTATCATGGCAGAGGTATTAGGAAAACCGCGCGCTCTGAGCCCCTACGAGGAGCGCTGATTTAAAGATTCTCGCAAACAGTAAGGAGATGTTGCAGAATGCTGGAAAAGCTGGATTTGAGTAAAAAAGTGTCCAAGGAAGATTATAACAAGCAAATGGAATTACTGGGTGAACGGCTGGGAAAGGCGCAGCGTCTGGCCCGCGACGCCAAAAGACCGATTATCATCGTGTTTGAGGGCTGGCGTGGTGCGCGCCGCAGTGCGCTGATTAACGAAATGATGCAGCAGATGGATGCCCGCGGCTTTAATGTTTATTCCAGCGTGCGCTTGCGCGGTGTAATGCAGGAGCAGCCGTTTTTCAGTGCCTTTTGGAAGCGCTTGCCGGCATTGGGACATATTGCTGTTTATCACCGCAGCTGGTATTATCTGAAAAATGCCAACGAGCTGGCGGATAAAGAGGATAATACCAAGTATTCTGCTGTTTCCTTTGAGCATATCAACAACTTTGAAAAAATGCTTACGGACGATAATTATCTTGTGCTTAAATTTTTCCTGCATCTTTCAGCGGAGCAGCAAAAGAAAAATATCGCCAAGAATGCCAAAACACTGGGCAAGGCGTGGCGTGACCTGAATCCTGCTCTTGATGAAAGCGACAACTACGATAAATTTTTGCCGCATTACGAAAAAATGCTGGAGGCCACCGATACGGTAAACGCTCCCTGGCATCTGATTGCCGACGATGATCCGCGCAGCGCGCGTCTGGAGGTTTTCAATAAGATTGCCGATGCTATCGAAAAGGCCGTACAGATGCCTGTTGAGCCTGCCTCTGATAAGCGCACTGCGGCAACCTACGATGTGCTGAGCAAGATTGACGCCAATAAGGAGCTTACTAAAGAAGAATATAAGGAAAAGCTGGATAAGTACCAGAAAAAGCTGACACAGCTGCAGATTGAAATGTTCAAGGCGCAGATTCCGGTAGTCATCGGCTTTGAGGGTTGGGACGCTGCCGGCAAGGGCGGCGCTATCCGCAGACTGACGGCGGCACTGGACCCGTTGGGCTTCCATGTGCATCCGATTGCGGCGCCGAACGTGGTCGAAAAGCAGTTCCATTATCAGTGGCGCTTCTGGACCAGATTGCCGCAGCCGGGCAACATAGCGATTTTTGACCGCACCTGGTACGGACGTGTCATGGTAGAGCGCATCGAAGGCTTTGCCAAACCACAGGAATGGCAGCGCGCCTATGATGAAATCAAGGATATGGAGGCGCAGTGGAGCGAGCACGGTATCGCCATTGCCAAATTCTGGCTGCAGATTGACAAGGAGGAGCAGCTGCGACGCTTCAATGATCGTCAGAATGACCTCAATAAGCAGTGGAAGATTACGGACGAGGATTGGCGTAACCGTGATAAATGGGATGCTTACGAAGCGGCAGTCAACGAAATGCTGGTGCGCACCGACACCTCGTATGCACCGTGGACCGTGGTTGAGGGCAACAATAAATATTATGCCCGCTTAAAGGTTTTGAAAACAGTCATCGATTTGTTTGAACGCAAATTGGCAGAAAAAAATCAGTAAAATACAAGAGGATATCAGCGTAATTTTGCGCTGATATTTTCTTAATACATTTATAGATACTCGGAGAGGAAATGCTTTGTCCTGGATAATCAAAAACTACATTAAAGAAACAAGAGAAAATGAAACCGGCGCGCAGGTGTATCCGCCGGGCTTACGCCATCCGGTAGCGTTTATTTACCCCAACGTCTACCATCTGGGCATGTCGAACCTGGGAATGCACATTTTGTATCAGATGATTAACGAGCGCGGCGACAGTGCCTGCGAGCGCTTCTTTTTGCCGGATAAACGATTGCAGCAGGAGCATATCAAAAGCAAAACACCGCTGCTGAGCTTGGAAAACCAGCGTCCGCTGGCAGATTTTGACGTTATCTTCGTCATGCTGTCCTTTGAAATGGATTATGATAATCTGCTGACGGTGCTGGATTTGGGCAATATCCGCCTGCGGGCGGCGGAGCGCAATCAGCGCGAGCCTTTGGTGATTATCGGCGGTCCCTGTGCTACCTTTAATCCCGAACCTTTGGCTGCTGTGGCGGACGCCTTTGTTATCGGCGAGGGCGAGGAAACAGTGCAGCACGTTCTGGATACCATCTACCGGGAGGAAAGCAAGCAAGAGCGCTTGGCGGCGCTGGCGCAGGTGCCGGGCGTTTATGTTCCCAGCCTATATACGGCGCAGTACGATGATGATGGCGAGTTTACCGCCCTGCTGCCGCAGGAAGGTGCGCCTGCGAAGGTAGTGCGCCAGTGGGCGCGTGATATCGACGCTTATCCGCACACCTCTGCTATCGTTACGAGCGGAACGGAATTTGAGGATATGTTTATCGTCGAGGTGGCGCGTGGCTGCGGCCGTCATTGCCGCTTCTGCATGGCAGGCTACTGCTTCCGCAAGCCGCGTCCGCGTAAGCTGGAAAATATTCTGGCAGATATCGCCAAGCGTCCCGAGCGCACAAAAAAGGTGGGCCTGATGGGCGCTGCCGTTTCCGACCATCCGCAGATGGCAGAGCTGACGGAATACTTGGTGGAGCATAAGATACCGTTTTCCGTGGCCAGCATGCGCGCTGATATGCTCACGGAGCAGATTGCGCATGCACTGGCGCAGAGCGGACAGCGCACGATGACCGTAGCGCCGGAGGCAGGCAGCGAGCGGATGCGCGCTGCGATTAACAAGGGCATTACGGAGGAGCACGTTTATAATTCTATCGAGCTGGCTGCTGCTGCCGGAATGCGCAACATCAAGCTGTATTATATGATCGGTCTGCCGGGAGAAGAGGACGAGGATATCGTTGAAACGGTGGAGATGATTAAACGCGTGCGCGCCAAAATGGATGCTGTGGGCAACAAGGGTGAGCTGGTTATTTCGGTCAACGGCTTTGTGCCTAAGCCCTTTACGCCGTACCAATGGGCGCCGCTGTGCAATGTGCGCACGCTGAAGAAGCGCTTTAAAATTTTGGGTGACGGTCTGAAGAAGGAAAAGCGCATTAAGCTGATAACCGAATCGCTGAAGGAAACTGTGGTGCAGTCCGTTCTAGCGCGCGGCAGCAGACGTATCGGCGAAGCGCTGCTGAAGGCACATGTGGAAGGCCGCAGCCTGAAGCAGGTGCTGAAGGAAGAAGGCCTTGATGCCGAGGAGCTGGCGGAGCGCGAGCTGCAGGTAGGCCAGCCGCTGCCGTGGCAGCACCTTGATATGGGTGTAACGCAGGAATATCTTGCGGCTGAGCTGCAGCGCAGCGAAAGCGGCAAGTTTACGCCGATGTGCTTTGACGGCTGCCGTCGTTGCGGTGTCTGCCGGGAGTAAGGCGGGCGTGCGGCTTAGGCAGTGAAATGACTGTTGCTAATAAAAAATTAAGCATCCCTACACTTTTTGCAGTAAAAGTGTGGGGATGCTTTTTACGCTATAATGATGCTGAGGAACACAGCTTTTGCTGCTTCGTAAGCGGTAACAACCTTTCCGTCTGCTCGCCGGTGCTCGTAGCCACCTCCCCTTACAGGGGAGATATATTCGTTCCGCAATCAAGGGATGGATATACAAAATAAATTATTTTTGGGCATGACCTTGGGGATGACTTGCCTGCAAAAAATTATCCCTGAAATGCAAAAAACCTGCTCTTTTCAGAGCAGGTCAGCTTGTAAGAATTAAGCCATAGCGTTGATTCTCTTTGCAAGTCTGGATTTTTTGCGAGCTGCAGCATTCTTATGGATAATGCCTTTGCGAGCTGCTTTATCGAGCAAACCGGAAGCAGTAGCCATAGTAGCTTGAGCGTCTTCTTTAGCGCCGGTTTTAGCCAGAGCCTCTACTTTGCGGGAAGCATTGCGGAGAGCTGCTTTAATCGGAGCGTTTTTAGCACGACGTTCTGCGTCGGTCTTTACACTGCGGATGGAAGATTTAATGTTCGGCAACGAATTTCACCTCCTGAATTTTCTTGTACTGCATTATTCTACCACGAATGCGAGCATTATGCAAGAGAAAATCACAAATATGCCTGTCTGTTCCTGTAAAAAATATTTTGCGGACGCTTGACTTGGAGCTGACTCCAAATGCTAAAATATAAGCAGAAAGCAGGAAACAATCCTGGCAGGAGGTAAGCGGGATGAAAATAAACGAAGTAAGCAAAATTTATGACATTACTGCGGACACGCTGCGTTATTATGAGCGCATCGGCTTGATTCCAACTGTGAACCGCAATGAAAGCGGTATTCGCGACTACACTGAAACAGACTGCAACTGGGTAAACTTTGCCAAATGTATGCGCACAGCAGGCATTTCGGTAGAAAGCCTGATTGAATATGTGGCGCTGTTTCAGCAAGGCGATAAAACGCGGGCGGCACGCAAGGAAATTTTAATTGAGGAGCGTGCCAAGCTGCTCGAGCGCATGGCGCAGATGCAGGAAACGCTCGATAAGCTGAATTATAAAATTGACAATTACTACAAGTGCGTTGAATTTGAGGACACTAAACTGAAATAAAACGCAGTACGAGGAGAGATGGCGCCGAGCTGTCTCTCTTTTTAGTTTACAGGCTTTGCCGGATAATGGTATAATAATTAGTACTAATAAAACAGGCTCAAGCCAATATTGGCCTGAAATAATACATTTTAATGAAGGAGCAGGAAGAGTAATTTATGATTGAACAAAATCACATTCGCAACTTTTCTATTATCGCCCATATAGATCATGGCAAGTCTACCCTGGCGGACAGATTGATTGAATATACAGGAACGCTGAGCAAGCGTGAGATGGAGGAGCAGATTCTCGATTCCATGGATTTGGAGCGTGAACGCGGCATCACCATCAAGGCGCAGGCTGTGCGCAGCATTTACAAGGCGCGCAACGGCGAGGAGTATATGCTGAACTTTATCGACACCCCGGGCCACGTAGACTTTACCTACGAGGTTTCGCGTGCATTGGCAGCGTGCGAGGGAGCACTGCTGGTTATTGACGCTACTCAGGGCATTGAAGCGCAGACACTGGCTAACGTGTATCTGGCGCTGGATAACGATCTGGAGATTATCCCGGTTATCAATAAGATTGATTTGCCGAGTGCCGACCCTGAGCATGTAAAAAGGGAAATCGAGGACGTTATCGGTATTGATGCGTCCGACGCAGTTTTGTGCAGTGCCAAGACAGGCATTGGCATTGAGGACGTGCTGGAAGCAATCGTAGCGCGCGTGCCGGCGCCGCAGGGCGATGCGGAAGCACCGCTGAAGGCATTGGTATTTGACTCCAAATTTGACGCTTACAAGGGCGTAGTTTTATATATACGCATTATGCAGGGCCGTCTGCGCAAGGGCATGAAGATTCGCATGATGGCAACCGGTGCGGAATTTGATGTTACCGAGGTCGGTTACTTCAAACCCGGCATTGTCAATGTTGATGAGCTTGAGGAGGGCCAGGTAGGCTTCTTTGCTGCCAGCATCAAAAATGTTAAGGATGCACGCGTAGGCGATACCGTAACCGATGCCGATAATCCTGCTGAAAAAGCGTTGCCCGGTTACCGCAAGGCTACGCCGATGGTATACTGCGGTCTGTATCCGGTAGAGAATTCCGATTACGATAACCTGCGTGATGCTTTGGAAAAGCTGCAGCTGAACGATGCTTCTCTGGTATTTGAGCCGGAGACATCTACTGCGCTGGGCTTTGGCTTCCGCTGCGGCTTCTTAGGCCTGCTGCATATGGACGTTATCAAGGAGCGCCTGGAGCGCGAATATAATCTGAGCCTGATTACTACCGCACCGAACGTTATTTATGAGGTGTTCCGCACCAACGGCGACGTTGAAATGGTAGATAACCCGTCCCTTTTCCCGGACCCGACCGTTATCGACCATGTTGAGGAGCCTTTCGTTAATGCAACCATCATTGTGCCGAAGGATTATGTAGGCGCTGTTATGGAGCTGAGCCAGGAAAAACGCGGTGAATACGATAACATGACCTATCTTGATGATACCCGTGTAATGATTCACTATGCATTGCCGCTGAGTGAAATTATCTTTGACTATTTTGACCGTCTGAAATCCGCTACCCGCGGTTATGCTTCCTTGGACTACGAGCTGTCCGGCTACCGTTATTCCGATCTGGTAAAGGTAGATATTCTGCTGAACGGCGAGCCTGTCGATGCGCTTTCTGCGATTGTGCATAAGGAATTTGCTACCGTCCGCGGCCGTCAGCTGGTGGAAAAGCTGCGCAGCCTGATTCCGCGTCAGATGTTTGAAATTCCGGTACAGGCAGCAATCGGCAACAAGGTTATTGCCCGCGAAAACGTCCGCGCTATGCGTAAGGACGTACTGGCGAAGTGCTACGGCGGCGATATCAGCCGTAAGCGTAAGTTGCTGGAAAAACAGAAGGAAGGTAAAAAGCGCATGAAGCAGGTTGGCAGTGTGGAGCTGCCGCAGGAGGCATTCATGGCGATTCTGAAAATGGACTAAGGCTTAGCGCTTAGTCGATAGTGTCTGATAGATAGGAGCAATGCAATTATGATGATACAACTGCAAGGCTTGCTTTCGACAATCACATTTTTGGATGTTATAGATATTGTCGTCGTTGCCTATTTTCTTTACCGTTTGTTCCTGATGCTGAAAAACACCCGTGCCGCAACATTGGGCAAGGGCCTCATGGTGCTGACAGGCTTCACGCTTATCTGCCGTTGGCTGAACCTGCATGTTATCAGCTGGCTGCTGGAAAAGAGCATGACGGTGATTATGGTCGCCCTGCCAGTTGTCTTTCAGCCGGAGCTGCGCCGTGCTTTGGAGCAAATCGGCCGCGGCAAGCTGTTCCACAAGGGCAGCGAGCTGGACGAGCAGGAGCTGGAAGAAATGCTGGATTCCGTTGCTCATGCCACTAAGGTGATGAGCAAAAATAAAGTAGGTGCGCTGATGGTTTTCGAGCGTGCTACCGGTCTGGCAGAGCGTATCGAAACCGGTGTGCCGATTGACGGTCTGGTGAGTTCTGGACTGCTGCAGAACATTTTTGTTAAGGATACACCGCTGCATGACGGCGCTGTTATTATCCGCGGCAACCGTGTTGTTGCTGCCTGCTGCCTGCTGCCGCTTACGGAAAACCGTAATCTGAGCCAGGAGCTTGGTACCCGCCATCGTGCTGCTATCGGTATGTCCGAGCAGTCCGATGCGATGATTCTTGTTGTCAGCGAGGAAACCGGTACGATTTCCATTGCCCGCAACGGCGAGCTGATGCGTTATCTGACGGTGGATGATGTGAAGGAAATTTTGCGCACGGCAATTTTCCGTCCGCATGCAGCAGTTAAGAATTCTTTGGTTGATAAAATCAAGAGCTTGTGGGGCGGTGAGAAAAAATGAGATTTTTGCAAAGGCTGGCGCGTAAGGAAAACCTGTTGGCAAGGATTATCTGCCTGCTCATGGCCTGTGGCCTGTGGGTATATGTAATGACCGACCAAAATCCGATTATCGAGCGTAATATCGAGGTGCGCCTGCAGCAGAGAAATCTGCCGCAGAACATGATGGTCTTTAATGCTCCCGATAAAATTCTGGTAAAGGTGCGCGGTTCGCGTGCCAAACTCAGTTCTGATAATCTGAGTGCCGAAATCAATGCTTCTATCAATTTAAAAAATATAACCGAAGGTCAGCAGAGCCTGCCGATTACGGTAACCTACTCCGGCGGCGAGATTGTATCCGTAACGCCTAAGGAGGTTTCCGTATATGTGGATACGGTAAGCGAGAAAAAGGTTCCCGTTACTACGCGTATCGTGGGCGCGGTGAACGGTGATATGACCATCGGCAACAGTATAATTACTCCGGCGGAGGTTACTCTGCGCGGTGCAACGCATCGTATTGACAAGGTAAACCGTGTGGTTGCTCCGATTGATATCAGCAACCATAGCGGCAGCTTCCAGACGGAAAGCGAGCTGGTTGCCGTGAGTGACGACGGTTACGATATTCCTAATATGAGAATTATCCCTGAGCGTGTAATGGTGCAAGCCAATATGGTAAGCCAGATGCATTCGCTTGATATTCCGGTTAAGCTGGTTATGAGCGGTGATTTGCCTGCCGGTATTGTTGTTACCAAAACAGAGATTGTGCCGACAAGCGTTCGCGTTACCGCACCGCCTTCCGTGCTGAAGGAGCTGAAGGATGTCAAGACTAAGCCGGTGGATGTAAGCAAGCTCAATGGCAGTACTGTTGTTGCAGCTGAGCTGGATTTGCCGGAAAAGGTTATTCCAGAAAGACGTACGGTACAGATAAAAATATCGGTAGAAAGGCAGAATTGATTTATAGATGAAGCTGAAAATAAATAATGTGCGTATCAGCCTGCGACAGGAGCAGACGCTTGAGCAGGCGGTGTGCCGTAAATGCGGCATTCCGCGTGATGCTTTGGGCAGTGTGCGGATAGTACGCAAGGCAGTGGATGCGCGCAAGAAAAATGATATCTGCCTCAACTACCATGTACTGGCAGAGGTAGAAACAGGCGGCAGACAGGCGAAGCGCCTGCTGGCGGACCGTGATATTACGCAATATCAGGAGCAGCAGCAGCCGACGCTTGAGCTTGGCACACTGCCGCTGAGCGCACCGCCGGTGGTTATCGGTGCCGGTCCTGCGGGCCTTTTGGCGGCACTGCAGCTGGCAGAGCATGGCTATAAGCCGCTGCTTTTGGAGCGTGGCAAGTCGGTGGCGCAGCGTGTGCAGGATGTGCAGCGCTTTTGGCAGACGGGAGAATTCAACCCCGCGTCCAACGTACAGTTTGGCGAGGGCGGTGCAGGCACCTTCTCGGACGGCAAGCTGACTACGCGTGTGAATGATCCTATGATGGCCGAAATCCTGCAGCTCTTTGTGGATGCAGGCGCGCCGGAAAATATTTTGTACGAGCACAAGCCGCATGTAGGCACGGATAAGCTGCGTGCGATGGTACAGGGACTCAGCCGCCGTATTGCGGAGCTGGGCGGCAGCGTGCGTTACGATGCGCATGTTGTTGATCTGGATATTAAAAATAATGCGGTGCAGGGGGTAATCCTCGACGGCGGCGAAAGGCTGGCGGCAGGAGCCGTGGTACTGGCCTGCGGTCACAGCGCGCGCGATACCTACGCTATGCTGGCACGCAGGGGTGTTGGCATTGTGGCGAAGCCCTTTGCTATCGGCGTGCGTATAGAGCACCCGCAGGAGCTGATTGACAGGGCGCAGTACGGCAGCTTTGCGGGACATCATCTGCTGGGCGCGGCGGATTACGCGCTTGTTTACCATACGCAGGATAAAACACGCACAGCCTATTCGTTCTGCATGTGCCCGGGCGGTCAGGTGGTTGCCGCCGCTTCGGAGGCCGGTGGCGTGGTTGTCAACGGCATGAGCATGTTTAAGCGTGATAGCGGCATTGCCAACAGCGCGCTGGTGGTGAATGTGGACAGCCGGGATTTCGGCGAGGGTGCGCTGGCAGGCGTAGAATTCCAGCGCCGCTATGAGCAGCTTGCTTATGCGGCGGCAGGCAGCAGCTATTATGCGCCTGCGCAGAATCTGGACAGCTTTTTGAAGCGCAGAACTCCGTCCCTGGAATGTCTGGTGCAGCCAAGCTATCGTCCGGGACTGACGGCCTGCAGCTTAGACAAGGTGCTGCCTGCTTACGTTACGGATACGCTGCGCGAGGGCATTACGAGCTTCGGCCGCAAGCTGGCGGGTTACGGCGACGGCGGTGCACTTTTGACGGGTGTGGAAACACGCACCTCGGCGCCGCTTCGCATTGAACGCGACAGACAGAGCTATGTATCGCTGACGCATGATTTGCTTTATCCCTGCGGCGAAGGAGCAGGCTATGCCGGCGGTATTATGAGCGCAGCGCTTGACGGCTATCATGTGGCGCGTGCGATTATGGAAAGATTTGCGCCGGTGAAGTAATTTAGGTTGGAGGATAATACAGAGCATTAGGCTCCCCTTGGGGGGAGCTGGCGCCCGTAGGGCGACTGAGAGGGGATTTTGCAGTATGCATAGCATTATGTTATGTATCACCCCTCTCCGTCATCGCTATGCGATGACACCTCTCCCCAAGGAGAGGCTCTTAATTTGATTTTTTGGCTCAACGATTCCCAACTTACATATAAACGCACTAACATTAGGGAGGTTATTACAAAAAATGGCAAGATTATTTGGTACTGATGGTGTTCGCGGTGTAGCGAACGTAGAGCTTACTCCGGAGCTGGCCTTTAAGCTGGGCTATGCTGCTGCAAAATATTTTGGCCGCGAGGTTTCCTGCCCGAAAATTATTATCGGCAGAGATACACGCCGCAGCGGACAAATGTTGGAAAGTGCTTTGGCAGCAGGTATCTGCAGCGCTGGCGGCAATGCACATCTTCTGGGCGTTATGCCTACTCCGGCAGTTTCCTTTCTGACCAGTGAGGTTAAGGCTAACGCCGGTGTAGTAATTTCTGCTTCTCACAATCCGTTTGAAGACAACGGCATCAAATTCTTCTCTCAGACAGGTTACAAGCTGCCTGACGCAGTAGAGGACGAAATTGCAGCTATCGTTGCTGCACCGATTGATTACACTCAGGCAGTAAGCGGCAGCAGCGTCGGCCAGATTATTCATGAAAAGGATTTGTCTGCACTGTATATTAAGCACATTCTGAGCACTGCTTATGCTAAGCTGAACGGTCTGAAGATTGTTATGGACTGCTCCAACGGTGCCAACAGCGAAATCGCACCGGTTATCCTGCGCAGCCTGGGTGCTGAGGTTGTAGCAATTTTCAACGAGCCTAACGGTATTAACATCAACAACGGCTGCGGCTCCACTCATCTGGAGGCTTTGCAGAAGAAGGTTGTCGAGGTTGGCGCTCATGTAGGTATCGCCAATGACGGTGACGCTGACCGCTGCCTGGTAGTTGACGAAAACGGCGAGGCTATGGACGGCGATCAGATTATGCTGATTTGCGCTCTGGAGCTGATGAAGCGCAACAAGCTGCATGATAATATGCTGGTAACTACTGTTATGAGCAACGTGGGCCTGCATCAGGCTATGAAGGCTCATGGCGGCAAGACCGTCAAAACCGCTGTAGGTGACCGCTATGTACTGGAAGAAATGCTCAAGCACAATTATTCTATCGGCGGCGAGCAATCCGGTCATATCATTTTCTCCGAATTCGCTAAAACCGGTGATGGTATTCTGACTGCTGTACAGCTGTTGTGCGCAATGGTTCGCAACAACAAGCCTTTGTCCGAGATGGGCGCCGTAATGACTAAATTCCCGCAGATTCTGCTGAATGTACGCGTGAAGAATAAAAACGGCTGGGAAGAAAAGGCTGCTATTCAGGAAGTAATCAAAAAATATCAGGAGGAGCTGGGCGAAAACGGCCAGATTCTGGTACGTGCTTCCGGCACAGAGCCTTTAATCCGTATTATGGCCGAAGGACCGAAGCAGGAGCGTCTGGAGCAGATTGCCAACGCTATTGCCGACGTTGTAACCAAGGAGCTGGCATAAGCAGACTTCCTTGCTGAATGAAGATTAAAAGCAGACCATTACATCATTTTCGGATGAAATGGTCTGCTTTTGTACTTTGCATATTTTCTTTTTGACGAACATATGTTAAAATATATTTGTGCTACCAGAATACGGTAGGCGGTTGCCCTCTACGGAGGGTTTGCGGCCCTCGATTTGCCGACATCTATATTTTTATAGAAATCTACAAGGAAGAGGGTGGTACTGATGAATATACTGGAAGTTCTTGCATTGCTTGGTTTTGGGCTTGGATGCATTAAATTTGGTTATGAACTCGGTAAAAACGCAAAAAAATAACCGCCCAGCTCCTTGATATGTACCCAGTTTTCTGGACACCGCTAAAAATTTGAAT
>ULWK01001484.1_pt1 | contig 74177 bp, 45 predicted proteins | sample 1960281 | NCBI WGS metagenome assembly ULWK01 (sample SAMEA4835810, study PRJEB28245) | human gut metagenome | biome: gut microbiome; material: fecal sample | place: Denmark | collected 2008 | reverse complement strand
CAAATGAATAACTTACGGTTTGTCAAGTGAATAACTTACGAGTAGGGGTAGCCGTAAGCTTACGAGTTGGGAAATGATTAGTTATTCACTTGAGGAGCCTTTTGGGGGAGAAATATACTTCGATGCCACTTGAAGTATATCTTCTCCGGGCATAGGATATATACTGTATCGGCAAAGTAAGTATATCTGGATAAAAACATGACTTTTTCACCCAACCAGCCACTTCTCGATATTGCGGGTCTCGGAAGAGAAGTTCACGCCGATCTTGAAGACTTCCCGGTCGTCTCCGGCGAAGGGTAGGGCGTAGCCTTTCTCCTCGATCTGCCGCAGGGCCTCCTCGGCGGTTCCGTTGAGCTTGAACTCCATGATATATACATAGCGATCGGTTTGCAAGACGAGGTCTATACGCCCGTTCGAGGTATGGTACTCCACTTGCGTGTACAGGCCGACCAGCTTGAAGACGATGAAGAGGACGTTCCGGTAATGCAGCTCCGTGTCTCGTTCCGGCTTTTGCCCGGCGATCACCTCGTAGGGTGTGTCGGCGAAGAAGCTTTGGAGGCGGTGGAAGAAGGCGTCGTAATTGCCAGACCGTATCTCCCGAACGAACTGTCCGATCTCGAAGGGGGTCTTAGAGGCTTGTATGCTCGTATAGAAAGGAAGTAGGTATTTGACGAAACCTTCTTCCACCTCCTTGTTCGGGAAACCCAGTCGATAAATGCCAAACTCAGGATCATAGCCCTTGATGGTAAGATACCCGCTTTGGTAGATGACGGGTATGGGATTGTTCGAGGCGGAGTCGATGCTGTTGAGCACGTCGGCGTCGGTTTCCGTGTTGGCCATCTCGTAGAGGTCGTAATGGGTGTGCTTGAGCAGCTCCACGAGGTAGGAGGGTGTTCCGGTCTCGAACCAGTAGTCTCCGAATTCCATCTTAGCGAAGGTATTCAATAGGCTGAATGGATTGTATATACCCTCGGACTTGGCGGTGAAATGGTATCCGTCATAGCGTTGCTTGAGTTTTAGGCAGGTTTCCTCGTAGGTCGTCATTTGGGTATCAGCCAGTTCCTTCACTTCGTCTTCCAGATAGGCATGTATCTCTTTCTCTGTGATGCCGCATATCTCGACGTACCGATTATCCATCGACAGGTCCATGAGGTTGTTGAGGTCGCTGAACACGCTTATCTTGCCGAACTTGGTCACACCTGTGAGCAGGGCGAAACGGATGGCCCTATCCATGGTCTTCAATACGCCGTAGAAGGGTTTGAGCATGTTCCGGAGCCGGTTTTGCATCTCCTCGTCGTGCAAGTTCTGTAGCAAGGGCTTGTCGTACTCGTCTATCAGGATCACGGCCCTTTGTCCGGTTTTGCGGTAGGCCCGGTCGATGATTCCGGCGAAACGGAGGGGCAGGGTCACTTCCGAGGGACGTGTCCCATATTCGTCTTCGTACCGGGACAGGATGTCGTTTAATATCTTGTATAAGCTATCCGGAGAGTCGTATTGGGAGATATTCAGGTCAAAATGGAGGATCGGGTATTCTTTCCAGTCCTTTTCCAGTTTCTCCATGGCCAGTCCTTCGAACAACTCCTTTTTCCCTTGGAAGTAGGCCTCCAGCGTGGACAGCAACAGGCTTTTCCCGAAGCGCCGGGGGCGGCTGAGGAAGTAATACTGTCCGGTAGTAACCAATTGATAGACCAAGGCTGTCTTGTCAATATAGAGATAGCCGTCCTTGCGAATTTTCTCGAAGTTCTGTATGCCGATGGGATAAATTGTCTGGTTCATATCGTCCTATATTTTATGCGACTTATAAGCAAAGTTACATAAAATATAGGAGAGGAACCGTATCTTTAGAAGTAAATTTTCAACAATAATATCTTACTATGAAGTCTATTTATAATTCGCTGATAATAAGATAGATAAATATGCTTGTCGGATTTCCGTAAAAACACGTACATGTTTTCACGGATTCACGTACGTGTTTTTGGGAATTCACGTACGTGTTTTCCGAAAAACATGTACGAATAAAAAACAAGTCTGGAAAAATAGACAATAAGTAAGAAGTTTTTTACTCCTTATACTTAGCCACCATAATCACGGGGTTGGATTCCTCATTCAATCCCGCTGCGATCTCATTCAATCGGCCTTTCAGCTTACCTTTCTCGTAGGCTTCCACCAACTCATTGGCTTCTAGTTTCTTTATGAAAGCGATCCCATCGTTATTGATGATCTTTAGTATTCCGTGTTCGTACCACATATTAACGGGTGTCTGATCTACGAAATCGTTATTATATACGACACACTCAAAGATAGCGTCCTCTTGTTTATCATATACCAAGTCGGTTCTGGGGAATCCGGTTTCTTTCTCAAAATCCCATTGTTTCTTTGTTGTTTGCATGAAATAATACCGGTCGGTAAGAATACTTGGATAAAGAAATACTTCCGGGGCCATAGAGCGGATAGGTGGAGTCCTTACGATAAAGGGTTTGATAGAGTGATCTTGCGAATAACTATAAATCGTATCTGTAGATGGCTCTACTAAAACCCAACTTCCATTTTGGGAAATTAATTCGGTATTACGAGGTCCCGCGGCCCAACCTCCTTTCGATAAAAACGGTGATATCTTATGCTCATAAGGGAGTTCGATTTCCTTGACAATGCTCCCGTCTTGTTTGGACAGGAGCCAAAATGCGCTTTTTCTCAGATTTATATAATTGCCAATCTCATCGTAGCAGATTAAGTTGTCTTGATCGAAATTGTATGTCTTCCCGCTATTGAAATTAAAATCTTTATCGTACTTTAAAGTTCGCTTAAAGTTTCCGGACAGGTCGTATACGATAAACTGGCTCGAGTAGTAGTTGTTGATAAACAGCTCACCTTTCTCCTCATCGAGGGCAATAGACCCGATATTCGTGTATTCTTGGCTACCTTGGCCGCTGCGGTTGATTTTTCTCTGGCCTTTTCCGGTCCGGTCGAAGATAAATATATCTCCGTCTTGTCCGTTCTTGTTTCTAAGGATTATGAGATTTTTGCCGATGGCTTGCATGCTGGCTGAGGTTATGAATTCCTCATTCGTTTCTAATGGGATGTATTCCACATCCAAAAAGTCTTGAAGAATCAGTTCCTTCTTCGGATAATTTGCCGTGATATCCACGGTTAAAAAGTCGTTAGCCGGTTGCTTGCCACTTTCGCATCCCGTTATCAGGAACAGGATCATCGCAGAGATTGTGAGTATAAGTTTCATGGTAGTATGTTTTTAAAGGTGTTCTTTTAGCAAACATATGCTTTTCTCACTGTCAGAAAAATATTTTATACATCTATTTTCGTGAATGTGTTGTTTAACATTATCTTTGCAAGTCAATGAACGTGAATATGGAAGATGATTTTGATATAAGGGATGCCCGGATGCCGGAAAACGAGCGAGAGTACGAGAACGTGCTTCGGCCGCTTTCGCTCCGTGACTTCAGCGGGCAGGCGAAGGTGGTGGAGAACCTGAAGGTGTTCGTCATGGCTGCCCGCATGCGTAAGGAGGCGCTGGATCATGTGCTTTTGCATGGACCTCCCGGGTTGGGAAAGACGACGTTGTCGAATATTATAGCGAACGAGTTGGGGGTTGGTTTCAAGGTCACGTCGGGGCCGGTGCTGGATAAACCGGGAGATCTGGCCGGGGTATTGACCTCGCTGGAGAAGAACGACGTGCTTTTTATCGATGAGATTCACCGGCTGAGCCCGATCGTGGAGGAATACCTGTATTCCGCTATGGAGGATTACCGGATCGATATCGTGATCGATAAAGGACCGAGCGCCCGCTCGATACAGATCGATTTGGCTCCGTTTACATTGATTGGCGCTACGACCCGTAGCGGCTTGCTGACTAGTCCGCTGCGTGCCCGTTTCGGTATCAATATGCACTTGGAGTATTATGATATGGAGACGCTGACGAAGATCGTGCTCCGTAGTGCTAATATCTTGAATGTAAAATGTGAGTTGAACGCCGCTAGGGAGATCGCTTCCCGTAGCCGGGGTACGCCTCGTATCGCCAACGCTTTATTGCGCCGTGTGCGTGATTTCGCTCAAGTGAAGGGGAACGGAGATATCGATAAGGCGATCGCTTGCTTCTCTTTGGAGGCGTTGAATATAGATCGGTATGGCTTGGATCAGATCGATAATAAGTTGCTGACGACGATCATTGATAAATTCCAGGGAGGCCCGGTCGGATTAACGACGATCGCCACGGCTTTGGGCGAGGACCCCGGAACGCTAGAAGAAGTGTACGAGCCTTTCTTGATCAAAGAGGGCTTTATCAAACGCACGCCCCGTGGCCGTAAGGTCACCGATTTAGCTTATACCCATCTGGGACGTAGCCGGGTGGGGGAACAAGGTTTTTTATTTGATTAGACAGATAGATATGGCAGGAGGAATGAAGCGGCTCGCTAAAGAGACAGCCGTTTATGGATTGAGTAGTATAGTGGGGCGTTTCCTGAATTGGATGTTGGTGCCGATGTACACACGTGTGTTGGCCGGAACAGGGGATTATGGGATCGTGACGAATTTATATGGTTGGACAGCCCTGTTGCTGGTCTTGCTTACTTATGGCATGGAGACGGGGTTCTTCCGTTTCATCAATAAGAAAGAGGAGCAAGAGCCGATGCGGGTGTATGCTTCCGTGCTGTATTGCTTGCTGGGAAGTTCGGCGCTGTTTAGCGTAGCGGTTTTCGCCTTATTGCCATCTATTAGCGCCGGCTTGGGATATGGCGACCATCCGGAGTATATCGGGATGATGGCGGGTATCGTGGCGGTAGACGCTTTTTGTTGCATTCCGTTCGCTTATCTTCGGTATAAGGGGAAAGCATGGCGTTTCGCCGGGATTAAGTTGCTGAGTATTTTCTTGAATATTATCTTGAATATATTCTTCTTGATCACTTGTCCGTGGTTGCATACGCACTATCCGGAGGCGATAAGCTGGTTCTATCGTCCGGATTATGGGGTAGGCTATGTATTCGTGGCGAACGTGTTTACGACACTGATAACCTTATTGCTTTTGATCCCGGATATCTTGCCGGGCATACGGGCGAGAGTAGACGGAACGGTATTGAAACAAATCTTGCGTTATTCCTTCCCGATCCTCATTCTAGGTATTGCCGGTATCTTTAACCAGACGGCAGATAAGATCCTGTTTCCATTCTTGTTTGATGATAAGGAGTATGCGAATGAGCAATTGGGTATATACGGCGCATGCTTCAAGATCGCCGTGGTGATGGTGATGTTCACGCAGGCTTTCCGGTATGCCTATGAGCCGTTTATTTTCGCTAAAAACAAGAGCGATGATAATAAGAAAGCCTACTCGGAAGCGATGAAATATTTCATCATATTCGCCTTGTTTATCTTCCTCGGGGTAATGTTCTATATCGATATCTTGAAGTACTTTGTCGGGCCGGCCTATTATCCCGGATTACGGGTGGTGCCGATCGTGATGTTGGGCGAGTTGTTCTTCGGTATTTATTTCAACCTCTCCTTATGGTATAAGCTGATCGACCAGACACGATGGGGCGCCTATTTCTCCACGATCGGATGTGTGGCCACGGTCTCTATCATCTTGCTGTTCGGTCCCTCGTACGGTTATATGGCTTGTGCGTGGGCATCGTTCTTTTGTAATTTATTGATGATGCTTTTATCCTATTTTGTAGGACAAAAGAAATTCCCGATCGAGTACGACTTGAAATCTGCGTTTCTTTATTTCGGAGTGGCGACGGTGTTATACGTGGCAGGCATGGCACTGCCGATACAGTCTGAATGGCTCCGGTTGGGATACCGTACGATCTTATTAGGCGTATTCATCGCGTTTATGGTTAAAAGGGATTTACCTTTACGAGAACTCCCGTACGTAGGACGTTTCTTTCGTTAATCGGTAGGTTCGGACGGCTTGGACGGCGTGGCGATTGGCATCGTGATAACGAAGCGTGAGCCTTTCGTATAAGACGGATCTGTCTTTATCTTACCGTTTAGCCGGTTAACGATCAAGCGACATAGGTAAAGCCCCAGGCCAGAGCCGGGAATGAAATCATTGGTCTTCGTGAAACGCTCGAATATCCATTCCTGTTTGTCTTGAGGGATGCCGCAACCCGTATCTGTTACCGACAGGGTCACTAAATTGGCTCCGCTATCCAGATGGTATGAAAGTGTGATGCTTCCTTTCTCCGTGAATTTATTTGCGTTTGCCAGCAGATGTGAGATGATCAAGCTGAAATAAGCGCGGTTGGTCAAGATCATATCATTCTCCTTATCGCCTTCCACCACATAGTTGATCTCCGGCTTCTCTTGATATTTCTTTACCTGTTGCATCTCATGTAAACAAAGCTCATGGATTCGTGTGGGAACAAGAGGAAGGGAATCATTGCCGCTATCGAGCTGGGCGATCTCAAGGAGATTGTTCAGCATGGAAGTCAAGTGGTAACAGTTTTCATAGATAATACGGCTGAAAGCCTGTTTCTCGTCCATGGAGATATCGTCGTTGGTGATGAGTTCCGAGAAACCGTTGATCGCGTTTAAGGGAGTCCGTATCTCATGCGACATATTCCGGATGAAGGCGGTCTTCATCTCCTCGCTCTCTTGTGCTTTCCGGTTCGCTATCAAGACCTGCTCGTTGGATTTCTGTAATGCTTGATAAAGAGATCTCATCTTGCCTAACCGGAAAAAGATATAGAACACGGCGCATAAGGCTAGAAGCAATAGGGATATATATAGGTAATTCTCCTTCTTGCTTTTCTGCAATTCCAATTCCAATGATTTCTTTTCGATCACCAACTTGTTCGCCCCTTTCTCGATCTCGAGATTCTCCATTTTCTTCCGGAGTTCTTGCATACGCAAGGTATCTAGCAATACCGCATACTCTTTGGATGTCTCATAGGCCTCCTTGTACATCCGGAGGCTGTCGTAGGCGGCGGCTTTCGCGGATACATAGGCGATTACATGCTCCTTGTAAAGCGGTATTTGTTTGGAGAAATTGATCAAGGAGTCGCTGAACTCGATGAATTTCTTATAGTCCTTGATGCCTAGGTAATAATTCGCTGAGGTATAATAAAGCTCATATTCCGGTATGGCGCTGGCTGATTCCGGATAAGCCTTCAACAGATTCATGAACTCACGGTAATAGGAGGTCGCCAAATCTTTTCCGATAGCCTCGGCGCTAATGGCAAGGTTTGAATAAGCGCTTAATAAATGGCGTTTGTTGATCGCGTAAGGACGTTTCCTCATCTCCGGGATATTAGAGTAGCCCAAGATCGTGTTTAGGTAACGGGTCGCATACCGTCCCCGTTCTTGGGAGTCGCTCGCATAAGCGCATAGCATGAAATAGGTATTAGGCAGGAAATTGTATGCGTATCGTATGGGTAGTTTCTCCGCCGTGGTCAGGACATTATCGAAATATTCTTTCCCTTGCTTGAAGTCCTCCTTAAGCATGTTCTCCTCCATGACGCTGTTGCTGACAGCCATACCAAGTACATAATTGCAGGCTATTTTCTCATAGGGAGACAATTTGTCGGGTTCCTCCAGCTTGAATAGGCAATTCATGAGGACTTTCCTTCTTGGTTCACCGGATGTGTAGAATATGACGCGCGTATCTTGGATCATTTTCATGAACGATACGAGGCTGGTTCTGGCTTCTCCTTTTAGCTCCTGCTCGGCTTTGGCGATATAGACATTTGCGCTATCGGTTTGGTCCGTGTTGATATAATGCCGGAGAATCTCGGTCAATGCCGCTTCCTTATAGTAATTGTCATTCGCTTTTAAGGCTTCCTGATAGAGTTGTTTAGCGTTTACTAATATGTCATCGTTTCGTGAGATATCCATCAAGTTGGCGAGGATTTCCAGCCTTGTGCGCTCGGAGGTCGTTTTTTGCAAGGCGCTTTTAAGCGAGTCTGGTGTAGTCGTTTGAGATGAAACGACAAAGGACATAAATAATAAGCATAAATGTATTAGATATCGTTTCATACAAATAGAATCTCTTGTTGTGTTTATTGTATTACAAATGCAAATATACGTAATCTCACCATAAAAAAGCTATTAAATAGTTAGAAAAACAAACAATTGAAATATCTTTGCATAAATATGGGACAAGATTAATACCGCATGGAAAAAGGATTGCTACATAAACAGATTATGGATTTTTTTGTCCGTAATTTCGACGTCAGGCAGGACAAAGAGGATGAACTGGACACGATAGAATCTATTAAGAAGGGAGTCGAATTTAAGGGGACAAATTTATGGGTACTTATTTTCGCTACATTTGTGGCCTCTCTCGGATTGAATACGAACTCTACGGCCGTGATTATCGGCGCCATGCTGATCTCGCCGTTGATGGGACCGATCATGGGATTCGGCTTGGGATTGGGAATCTCCGATTTCGAGTTGATCAAGCGTTCGTTCCGTAATTTCGCTACCGCTACTATTTTTAGCGTGATTACCTCCACCTTATATTTCTTGATCTCACCGATCAGCGAGGCGCAAAGCGAGTTGCTTGCCCGTACGCAACCTACGGTATACGATGTATTGATCGCTTTCTTCGGCGGTCTGGCCGGAATCGTGGCGAGCTCGACAAAGAGTAAGGGTAACGTGATTCCGGGTGTAGCTATCGCTACGGCTTTGATGCCTCCGCTTTGTACGGCTGGATTCGGGTTGGCGAGTGGCAATTTGTATTACTTTTTCGGTGCTTTTTATCTGTATTTTATCAATACGGTTTTTATCAGTTTGGCTACGTTTGTCGTCGTTCGTTTGTTGAAATATCCGAAGAAAGTTTTCTTGGATAAACAACGGGAAAAGATCGTGACTCGTTACGTGGGTATCATTGTTTTTTTCACGATCGTGCCGAGCCTTTTCTTGAGTTATAACTTGATCCGGAGTAGTTATTTCAATGATCGGGTACGTAACTTCGTATCGGAGGAGTTGACTTTCCCGAATACGCAAATCTTGAATAAGGTCGTTACGGATACGAGCGAGAAAAAGGAGGTGAAAGTAGTCTTGATCGGCCAGACGGTACCGGATGAGATGATCGCTAACGCCCGGGCTAAATTGCCTAAGTATGGATTGAAAGATGTGCATTTAGTCGTGCAACAAGGCTTCGGACAAGAGGCCACGGATATCAATGAGTTGAAAAGCCTCTTGATGCAGGATTTATATAAGAATAGCGAGGAGGTGCTACGTGCGCAGACCATCCAGATAGATTCGTTAAAACGACAGGTTGACAAATATCAGAGTTATAGGCGTTTGACATCCGAGTTGATCCCGGAGATGAAGGTTCTTTTCCCCTATGTAGTCGAGGCTTCTTGCTCGAATACGTATATCGTGAATACGGAGACGGCGAAGCCGGATACGGTTATGCTGGTTTATCTGAAAAGTAAGACGATCATTAAAGATGCGGAACGTAAGAAGATCAAGGAATGGCTGTCGGCTCGTGTGGAAATGAAAAATATTAAATTACTAATCGAATAATTTAGACTAATCAGAGTAGAATGAAGTTGATGAAAAGAGTGTGGGCGGCTTTGTTGCTTTTAGCCGCTTCCGGCCAGTTATATGCCGATGAGGGCATGTGGGTGCTGAAGGAATTAAATAAGCAGAATTTGGCGAGAATGGCCGAGTTGGGTTTTACCCCATCCTATGATCAGTTGTATAGTGAGACGGATCCTTGCGTGGCGAACGCCGTGGTAATCTTCGGTGGGGGATGTACCGGTATTACGGTCTCTAACGAGGGATTGATCTTCACGAATCACCATTGTGGTTTCGGAGCCATCCAGCAGTTGAGTAGTGTGGAGCACGACTATCTGAAAGATGGTTTTGTCTCTCAAAGTAAACAGGAAGAACTTCCGGTTCCAGGCTTGACAGTACGTTACCTGAAAGAGACCGTAGACGTGAGCGATCGTATCAACAGCCAGATCTCCGGTATCGAGGATGAGTTCCAGCGTTTGTCGGCGGCTGATTCTATCGGTCGTGTGATTTGTGATTCCGTGGGAAATAATGAGTTCCTAGCGGCTGATGTTGTTCCTTTCTATAGCAATAATAAATATTTCTTGGTGGTGTACGATGTTTATCGTGACGTGCGTATGGTTTTCGCTCCGCCTAGCTCTATCGGTAAGTTCGGTGGCGATACGGATAACTGGATGTGGCCTCGGCATACCGGTGATTTTTCCGTATTCCGTGTGTACGCCAACGCGGATAATAAACCGGCGGAATACAATGCGGATAATAAGCCTTATACCCCGAGATATGTAGCGGAGGTGTCTATGCAAGGCTATCAAGATAAAGATTATGCCATGACAATCGGTTTTCCGGGAAGCACGGATCGTTATTTGTGCTCTTGGGGCGTGCAACAGCGTATCGAGAATAGTAATAAGCCCCGTATCGAGGTGCGTGGCATCAAGCAGGGCATCTGGAAAGAGGCGATGTTGGCTAGCGACGCCGTACGTATCAAATATGCCTCTAAGTATGCGGGAAGCTCCAATTATTGGAAGAACTCGATCGGTATGAATAAAGGATTGGCGAATCTAAACGTGATCGAACGTAAACGTGCGGAGGAGACGGCCTTCGCTGATTGGGTAGCGAAAGATCAGGCCCGGGGCGCTAAATATGGCGAGGTCTTGAATTTGCTGGAAAAAGGATATACCTCGACCAATAAATATAGAGAGGCTTTGACCTATTTGAATGAGGCGTTTTCTAGTGGAGCGGAGATTATTCGTTTGGCCCGTATGGTGCAATCGGTGGATATTGAAGGAGCTACCCCGGAAGAGATTACTGTCTTTTTAGAGGATCGTATCCAACCGTTCTTCAAGGATTACGAGCCGTCTTTGGATCAGATGGTACTGGCCGCGATGATGAAGATCGCGAAAGAACGTGTATCTCCGGAGTTCTTGCCGGATATTTATACGAGCGTTGATAAGAAGTATAAAGGAAATTATGAGAAATATGCGGCGGATGTATTTAAGAAGACTTCCTTATTGTCGTACGACAAGATCGCCGAGATGTTGAGAAATCCGAAGCAATATGAGAAATTGAGAAAAGATCCGGCGGCGGAACTGAGCTTGTCCGTATTGGTGTCTATCTTCCAGTTACAGCAGTTGATGGGTGATGCGGAGTATGATATCGCTAAGGGAGAACGTTTGTATTTCGCGGGCTTGAAGGAGATGTATCCGGAGAAAGCTTTGTCTTCCGACGCTAATTTCACGATGCGTTTGAGCTATGGTTCTATCGGAGGGTATCGTCCTTATGATGCCGCATGGTACAATTATTACTCAACGGATAAAGGTATCCTAGAGAAAGAGGACCCGACGAGCGATGAGTTCTGGGTACAACCGGAGATACTGGATCTGGTTCGTAGCCGTGATTTCGGACCTTACGCGAATGAAAAAGGGGAATTGCAGCTGTGCTTCCTCTCGAACAATGATATCACGGGTGGTAATTCCGGTAGCCCGGTATTCGATAAAAACGCCCGTTTGATCGGACTTGCTTTCGACGGTAACTGGGAGGCGATGAGTGGTGATATCGCTTTTGAACCGGATTTGCAACGTTGCATCGGCGTAGATATCCGCTATGTCCTTTTCATGATCGATAAATGGGGTAAATGCCCGAGGTTGATTGAGGAGTTGAAGCTGGTTCGATGAGAGAAAAAAGAGATGGGCATCCGTGATTTCCGCAGATGCCCATTCTAAGGAGCTTATGATGCCCATCGTAAGGAGCTTTGAATGCCTATTGTAAGCGCCTTACGATGGGCATTGTACTAAATGCCTAATTTAGACTTGATTGCTTTCGGTATTGCGTCCTTATGCACCATGATGTAAATCGTCTTGGCACGGACAAAGCTATCTGACATGTTGAGGTAACCGCCGAATGTATTACGTTCGGTTCCCCAAGAGTTCTTCGTGATATAATATTTCGTGCCGTTTTGATCCTTGGCGATGCCGGTAAGGTGCATCAAATGGTCATCGGTCGTGACGAACGCCTCGAAGCCTTCTTGACGGACCTGCGGGGTGACGTTTACTTCCGGGAAAGGTTTCTCGAATTTGTAGACTTCCTCCAGACGTTCCTTCTCGTCCATTTTCTCGAAGCGGGCACGGTCAGTAGTCGAGTAATCTTCCACCTTCTTTACCTCCGGGTTGATCGCCACGCCATTCTTGAAAGAGAAGCCTTTCTCGCTCACGTCGCCATCCCAGCATACCGTGTAACCGTTATTCAACGCATAATCCGCTACTTCCATCATTTCATTCAATGGTAGGTTATACATTTGCGCATGCTCCCAGTTATCGGGAACCTCTACCTCGAATTTCTGGTAATACGGATGATGCGTGAAGCTTGTCAGCTCGATATAATCGTCCATATTCAACCCTAGGGAGGCGGCGAATGTCTTCGGGGTATATTCCTTGCCTTGATAGGTGAATTTCTCCGGAAGCTTGCCTAGGTAGGTATCGAATAGGTTATCGATTAGTTTGTAATATTCCGGGCTCCGTTTTTTCATATCCACGGCGGTCGTTGCGATCGCCTTGATGTATTTTACCATCTCGGCATGATTGTGCCGGTCGGAATCGTAGTTGATACCCGAGTACACCTCTTCAGGAACGATACCTACTTGGTTGAAAGCGTTCATGAAGGTGTGGGAGAGACTTCCTTGACCGATATTACCTCTACCTTGGCGGACATAATTATCCTGCAACTGGTTCATGTATTTCTGGCGGACGATAAACATCTCGGAGAGATCGTACGTCCCTTTTCCCATACGGAGTAATTCGGACTCCATGAAAGAGGTCGTGGCGAAACACCAGCAGGTTCCCGTGGATGCTTGATTCTTGACTGGCGTGGCGGGTACCTTTACTACATCCGTAAATTGGTAGCCTTGGGCGAATGTGCTCAAGGAACCTAACGCTAAGGCGCATGATAGAATGAATGTTCTCATTGTATATGAATTTAAGTTTATATTATTATTGTAGAGACGGGGCGTGCCTCGTCTTTACTATCGGATGTGGTGATTAGAAGCCTCTTTCGAATTGGGTCCAGAATGAGTCTCCCATTTCTCTCCAGCGTAGCATCGTGGCTCCGGCGAAATCGGCGGTATATCCGGTTAGGTATTCTTTTGCGGCCTCCTCACCTTGTTGGGTAAGAATCTCTTTGTAACGGCTCTCTACGAAAGGAAGTTCTGTCTGCCCTTTCTCCGTAAAATGGGCGATAGATGCTTTCATACGATCTTTAGTCGCTCCCCAACGTACGGTAGCGAGTTTGTTGGCACGACGGAAAGCCCATACGGCGGCATCTTCCCGGTAACGGTGCTGTCCGCAAACCTTGAAGCAAGCCGGGAGATCTTTCGTCCCACAGAAGATGGGGATGCGGGGGCTTTGTCCGGGATTATCATAGGCCATCCAAACCACGCCGCCTACCGCGTCGGGCAGCCAGTCACGCAATTGGATCACGGTAGAGTAGGAGCATTGCGGCACGGCTACAAGGCGGTAGCGTTTCACGGCATCCGGTCTGAGTCCGTTTAACATGTTTACCATATCCGTAGTCATCCACGGATTCGCTACCGGGCTGATAATGGTATCTGTCTCGTTACTATCTTTTTTCTTGACGGCGACTTTCAGGTTCTTCGTCATATCATATTCCGTCCCCTCATACGTCTCGGAGAGAAGGGCCATCACGTCGGTCACGTCAACCGGTTTTTCCGGTTTTACGCTGATCGGAAGTTCCTCGGCATCATAAGAAAGATGCAAGGATGGCGCCAGCTTATTCAAAATGAAAAACTCACGGATGCTGAAGGATTTCAATTCTCCCGAATAGTTCCCGCCGCCATAGGCCTCCCAGAAGCGGAACGGTTTCTTCCCGTCCCAGAAGCCCATGCGCTTGGCTACCTCGAATACGTTGGCGGAAGCCATGCAATTCTCCTTGTCGCTCGGATCTACCTTGGAGATACGGGGGATATTGGCCGATACGCCCACATGATCGTCGGGGATGCGGATCGCCGCCCATACGCCACCGATCTTATCCGGACCCTCGCCGAAGACCTCGAAATGCCATACCTCTTTCGGATCCGCTATCGTAAGGCACTCGCCCCAGTCGCCATATCCGTATTTCTCGATCAACTCGCCCATTAAGCGGATCGCGTCACGGGCGGTCGTGCAACGTTGCAAGGCGATTCGCTGAAGTTCCTCGATCATGAACATACCTTTCTTGTTGACAAGGGCTTTCCGGCCGGTGATCGTTGTTTCCCCGATGCCTAGTTGCTTCTCGTTCAGGCAAGGATAGGCCGTGTTGAGGAATTGATACGTAGACCGCGCTTCGGGTAGCGTTCCTTTTGCGATCATCCCCCGGGTTCCCTCGGCGTATTCGGTATGCATACGTCCGGTATAGACTGTGGTTGTCGTATCGTGATCGTACGAGGCGGAAGGTACGATATCCATCCAAGTGCGGTAATTGCTATCGCAGGTGTGGCTGGTCATCACGGAACCATCCGCCGAGGCTTTTTTCCCGACCATGATACTCGTACAACTCTCCGGGTTTAACACCGGCTCCGGATACTGGATCTGTTGCGCCACGGAAACGGATAGGCTGGCGTAAAGCATGATTACATAGGTAAAAAGTTTTTTCATCTTTCTTGTATTTTAAATGTTTGTATCAATTGTCCGAGAAGATTTTTATGACCGTAAATATACGATTTATTTGTTAATTCTTGAATACGATACGACTATAAGCATGGTATAAGACGGAACAAGTCTACTAAAGTCATGAAATTATATATTAGGTGAAAGTGAGAGCGTGCTAAGAAAGGCGGATTGCCCTAAAATCACTTTCTGGGCAATCCTATAGGTTATTTCAAATATGAATAAAACGAATGGCCTATTCACGTCCTCCGCCTAAGGCTTGATAGAGGTTAATAACCCCTTGGATTTCCGTGAAACGATTAGCCACTTGGGTTAGTTGGGCATTTAATAATCCTTGTTGTGCTGTGAGTACTTCTAGATAGGTTGTCGTTCCGTGCTGCATAAGTAGGGAGGTACTTTTATAGGCTCTTTCGAGAGACTCTATCTGTTTTTCAAAGTACACAGCCTTGTCACGTGCTGTATGATATTGCACCAAAGCATCGTTAACCTCGGTTCCTGCGTTCAGTAAAGCTTGCTCAAAACTCAACCGGGCCTCTTCTTGTTGCGCTTTGGTGATTTTCAGTTGTCCTAGAAGTTGTCCTCTGGCAAAAAGTGGCTGGGTGAGTGAGCCTACTGCCGAGGCCAGAAACTTACCCGGATTGGTGATGACTGCACCTGCCGAGTTAGTCCAGCCGGCCGAACCACTTAGGGTAATAGAGGGATAAAAAGCGGAACGGGCTTGATTAGTGGCGTAAAATGCACTTTCCAGAGCATGTTCCGCTGCCCTTACATCAGGGCGGTTTGATAATAAATAGACGGGTATGCCTACTGAGAAATGTTTCGGCAGTTGCTGGTTTTCCAATTCACCTCTTTGTATGGTATGAGGTGTATCAGCCAGTAACAATACAAGGCTGTTCTCTACCTGATTGATTTGTTCTTTCAGGTCGAGGATGGATGTACAGATGCTGTAGTACGTAGCTTCCATTTGGGAAACAGCTGTTTCGTTTACTATGCCTGCATTCATTAAGGCACGGGTGGAATTGACCGTCTCTTTCCAGGAGGAAGCGGTTTGCTCTGAGATCTTCAACTGAGCATCCAGCATAAGCAGGGAATAATAAGTATTAGCTATTCCGGCGATTAGCTGTGTACGTACCGCTTGCCGATAATCTTGACTTTGTGCGTAAAGAGCTTGCGCCTGCTTTTTGGCATTGCGCATTTTACCAAATATATCCAGTTCCCAACTGGCTGTTATCGGAATCGAATAAGTCTGTGTAGCCTTATGGGAGTCGAAACTGCTCACCGCTCCTTGAGGAGCGAAAGCGAAGGCAGGCAGGAAAGCTAGCTTGGCTGACAGTAAAGCTGCTTCAGCCTCCTCTACACGGAGTTGTGCGGAACGATAGTCTGTGTTGTTTGCTAGGCCATGCTCAATGAGTGTTTGGAGCTGCGGGTCGGTGAAGACCTCCCGCCAGCTCATGTCTCCCAAGGATACAGTATCCGTTTGAGCGGTGGCCTCTGAGCCGTACAGATCTGCGGAAACCTCAGAAGCCGGTTTGTATTTTGTATATATACCACAGCTGTTTAACATAACGCATGATACAGCTAGTGTGATGATATGTCGTTTCATTCTTTTTCTATAATTGTAATTAATGGGATTCTCCCGATTTATTTATGATTCTCGCGTTCGTTTGCGCTCTTTTCTTGCTCTTGCAATACTTGTAGGTCTGCCTCTACTTCCATCGGCTTGCGGATCTTCTCTTGTAAGAACTCGAAAGCGATGTAGAATACTGGTACAACGAAAAGCAAGGCCAATGTACCGATAGCCATACCGCCGACTACACCAGTACCCAACGAGGAGTTACCGTTGGCGCCGGCTCCACTCGCAAACATCAACGGAAGCATACCGAAGATCATCGTCAATACGGTCATCAAGATAGGACGCAGACGTACTTGGGCGGCGGAGTAGGCTGATTCGATAATACCCATGCCCTTCCGACGGCGTTCGATGGCATATTCCGTAATCAAAATGGCGGTTTTTGCCAATAGGCCGATTAACATAATTACACCGGTTTGTAGATAGATATTGTTTTCCAATCCGAATAACTTAGCGAAGAGGAATGACCCCATCAATCCGAAAGGTACGGAAAAGATGACAGCGAACGGGATTAGGAAACTTTCGTATAGGCATGCGAGAATCAAGAAAATCAACAGGATACAGATCGCATAGATGAATATAGTCTGTGTACCTCCGGATGCTGCCTCTTCACGCGATATACCTCCATATTCGTAGCCATAACCGGCAGGTAGGCTCTGGTTGGCTACTTCTTTGATTACTTGCTGCACCTCTCCCGTTGAGTAACCCGGAGCTGGGTTCACGTTTACGGTAATGGCACTGAATAGGTTGAAGCGGTTCTCCACTTCTGATCCCATAATCCTCTTAAGAGTGACGAACTGACTGATAGGAGCCATCTCCGTCCCGTTGCGTACGAACATATTGTCTAATGCTTGCTCATCGAGACGATATTCAGGAGAGGCTTGCAACATCACGCGATACACTTTACCGAATTGGTTATAGTTGGAAATATAGGCACCACCGCAATAGCTACCGAGAACATCCAATACGGAAGCGGGCGAGATACCGGCTCGTTTACATTTGGCGGCATCTACATCTACAGAGATCTGCGGGAAGTTCATGGCGTAAGAGCTATAGGCCATCGCTATTTCCGGGCGTTGGTTCAAGGCTCCGAGGAATTGTAATACTGAGTTATAGAAAATCGTCTTATCGCCTCCGGTCTTGTCCTGCATGTTCAACTCAATGGAGTTACCCATGCCGTAACCCGGGATCATACTAGTTTGGAAACTAAAGATCTGTGCTTCCTTGATTTGATGGAATTGTGCGTTGAGCCGGGCAATCACCGCATCGGCGGGGTGCTCTTTTCACTTTCGCTCATCCCAGTCTTTCAGTCGGATGATAACCGAACCGTAAGAGGCTCCTTGTCCGGAGATAAGCCCATAACCGGCAATGCGGGCATAATGCTCGATCTCTGGCGTACTTTCCAGGATTTTTTCTATTTTGGCCATTATTAGCTTGTTTTCTTCTAGCGTGCTACCCGGAGCGATGGACATGTTTACCATGATCGCACCTTGGTCTTCTTGAGGGACCAAACTGGTTTTTGTGGTCATCATCATCCAGACCAACAGCACAAGCGTAGCGATTAATGATACCCATACCATCCAACGATGGTGGATGAAAAACATCACGCCTTTCTTATATTTTTCTAGCACAGCGTTGAACGAGGCGTTATAAGCGGCACGTACACGGCCGTTGATACTCTTGGTACTCTTGTTGCCATCGGATGGACGCATCATAATAGCGCAAAGCGCCGGGCAAAGTGTCAAAGCCGAGATCATGGAGATACCAACGGAAGTTGCCATGGTCACACCAAACTGAGTATAGAAAATTCCGGATGTACCTCCCATGAAAGTTACAGGGATGAACACTGCCATAAATACGCAGGTACAAGAAATGATCGCCATGGTAACATCGCCCATGGCATCTTTAGTCGCTTGATAGGGCGACTTATAGCCGACGTCGAATTTCGCCTGTACCGCTTCTACTACGACGATCGCATCATCCACCACCGTACCAATAGCCAATACCAACGCAAAAAGAGTCAAGATGTTGATACTAAATCCTGCCGCAACCAAGCAAGCGAAGGTTCCGACCAATGAGACAATGATCGAGATAGAGGGAATTAACGTACTCTTGAAATCCTGCAAGAAGAAGTAAACCACTAAGATCACGAGAATGATTGCGACGATTAGGGTCTCCACCACATTATAGATAGAGGCGAAGAGGAAGTCATTGGAACTCATCATAGTCATGAAAGAAGTTCCTTTCGGCAGATCCTGCTCAAGTTCGTTCAGCAAGTTGGTGATCTGTTCGTTCACGGCGGTAGCGTTAGAGCCTGCGGTCTGGAAAATCAAGAAGGTTACGGCTGCTTTACCATCCATTTTATTATCGAATCCATAAGTCAAAGTTCCGAGCTCTACATCTGCGATATCCTTTAGCCGTAGGACTGATCCATCATTTTGTGATCGGATGACGATCTCCTTAAATTCGTTGACATCTTTTAGGCGTCCGCGGTATTTCATCGTGTATTGGAATACGTTTTGTGAGTTCTCGCCTAATTGGCCTGTTGGAGCTTCCAGGTTCTGTTCGCCTAGTACGGCAGTTACGTCTGATGGTACCAATCCATATTGAGCCATACGATCCGGCTTGAGCCAAATACGCATACTGTAAGCATCACCTAACATCATCACATCTCCCACACCTTCGATACGTTTGATTTGTGGAATAATGTTAATGTCCAAGTAGTTGGCAAGGAATGTTTGGTCGTAGCGACCATCATCACAGACTAATGCGTCGATCTGTAAGAAACTCGTCTGGCGTTTTTGAGTGGAGACACCAATCTTGGTTACCTCGGCCGGTAGTAAGCCTTGTGCCTTAGAGACTCGGTTCTGCACATTAACCGCTGCCATGTCGGGATCAGTTCCCTGTTTGAAGAATACCTCGATAGTTGCAGTCCCTGCGTTTGTAGCGGTAGAAGTGATGTACATCATATTTTCCACACCATTGATGCTTTCTTCCAAAGGCATGATGACACTGTTCATCACAGCGTTGGCATCTGCGCCGGTATAGGTAGCTGATACATTTACTGTTGGCGGAGCGATATTCGGATATTGCTCAACAGGTAACGAGAAAAGCGAAATCAGCCCGACTACCAAGATCAGGATGGAAATGGATATAGCCATAACAGGCCGTTTGATAAATATATTCCCTTTCATAATGCACTGATTTCTTTTTATTTAACTTGTGTTCCCTCACGTACCAATCCGGCTCCTTGTGATACGATTTCTTCACCGGCTTTCAGTCCGTCTAATACGACATACTCGCGTCCATCGTTCAATTCAGCTACCGTGATCAAGGATGAGACTGCTTTGCCATCCACTACTTTATATACCATTGTTTTATCCTGTAGACGTATTGTCGCTTCCTGTGGGATTACGATACAATTCTCATATGTACTGGGGATGATTACCGCTCCAGAGGCTCCGCTATGTAGTAGGCGTGCCTCGTTTGGGAAGACAGAACGGACGGTTACCGTACCGGTCTGGCGATCGATCACGCCGCTGATCGACTCGATCTTTCCTTTATGTTCGTAGATGGAGTTGTCATTTAGTCTAAGTTCTACTTCCGGCATGTTCTTCAGTGCGTCATCCATGGAACCATATTGACGGGTCAAGGATAAAAGCTGGTTCTCATTCATAGAGAAATACACATACATGTTCGAGTTGTCGGATACTGTAGTCAATGGCTGTGGAATATTGGCGCTGACTAAGGCTCCGACCCGATAGGGTAACGCTCCTACCACTCCGTCACTCGGACTTTTTACTTCGGTATAAGAGAGGTTGTTGCGGGCGTTTGTCTCTTGAGCCTCAGCTTGTGCCAAAGCTGCTTGTGCGGTGAGATAACTGTTCTCGGAGGTCTTTAGGCTGAACTCTGATACTACTTTCTGGGCATATAGCTCTTTATTGCTGTTGTAGGTTAATTCCGCCGTGGCTAAGCCTGCCTTTGCTGATTTAACGTTGGCTATAGCCGTATTCAAGGCTGCCTTGTAGGGTACTTGGTCTATGACGAAAAGAATTTGTCCTTTCCGGACTTTCTCACCTTCTGTTACGCAAAGGCGCTCGATAGTTCCGGATACCTGTGGATAAATATCGATATCCTGCCGTCCACGGATCGTGGCTGAATAAGAGGTAGAGAATTTCTTGTCACTTACTGTTATTTTCATTGTTGCATAATTGGCATTCATTGGAGCTTGAGGTGTTTGTTTGCAAGACACCAATACTGCCGTAAAACCGACTAATCCTATTAGTCTCATCCATTTTGAACTCATAACCATTTGTATATCCTTTTAAAATTCCGCGCAAAGTTAAAAGGAGATAGCTCATTTTTATATACCAAATGTGCTGGTGAAGTGTTCTGATTGTAATATCTTGTAGTATGGTTTCTCAAAAAGAAAGTATGAGATGCTTTTATAGCTTATTTATAAGATGCTTTCTGTATTGGGTAGGCGACATACCCGTGTGTGCCTTCACGTATTTCCCGAAATATGAGAGATTGGGAAACTCCAAATAATTGGCTATTTCCTTAATGGATTTTTCAGAGTATTTAAGTAGCTCGGTGATATCCTCTATGATAAATTCATTAATGATATCGAAAGCTGTCTTTCCACATACCTGTTTACATATCACCGAGAGATATTTGGTAGTGATAAAGAGCTTATCCGCATAGAAAGAGACGGAGCGTACTTTTACTTTTGATTTAGATAGTAATTCTATAAATCGATTGAATAAAAGATCGCCTTGCTTGAACATCGTGTTGTTTCTGGATATACAATATGTATCCAAATTACCTAGCAACTCATAGAATATAGCGCTGATAAGGGCAGACATGATCCCTTTCTGATAAGGATTGTCTGTTGCTTTTATCCTGGAACCAATTAATTTATGATATAATTCGAAGATTTGTGCTCCCTTTTGTCCTATTGGCAGGACTGGGTTTTGTTCGAGATAAAAAAACTTGTCTCGTGTGCCACCACCCAAGCTGACTAATCTCCTGACTATATTCATGGAGATAGCGATCCCCTTGCATTCCAAATCATCACTACCGATAGCATTGCGAAGTACGGTCAGAGGAAGGCAACACAGAACTTCGTTGGCTCGGATTATCCGTGTCTTGGTATTCACGTCTACTTGCAATGTGCCTTTTGTGCATATCAACAATTTTAATGCGTCAATCTTGACAGGCTTGGCATGGGGCACATGAGGAAGGCGGAGGCGATTGGCAAATGCTATATCTCCATCAATATAGTCAAGCACAGCGTTTTGCGATAAATCTTCTATGGTTAGCTGACGTACTAGTTCTGTTTGCATGTCTTCAGGACTTTTTCCAGTTTTGGCAAAAATAAGGAATTAAGTACCACAAACTTTGTAGGTACGCATAATTTAAGACCTTTATAACCTTAATTAAAAAATGAGCCCGGTTCGATGCCGAGCTCATTAGGAAGGGTTATGAATATCTATTTTTATTTACTGCGTTTTTTCTTTCCACGAGGAGCGTCCTCATAGAATTTACGCTTCGGTTTGTCATCGCCACGGCCGGAACGTCTACCGCCACGGTCTCCACGGTCGCTTTCCCGACGGCTATCTCTGCCTTTTCTACCGCTATCCCGTCGGTCTCTGAAACCGTTTCCGCTACGGCTACCTCCACGGCTACCACGACTGCCTTTTCCTCCCTCGCCTTTCGCTTGCGCCGGTTCCACGGAGATACGTCGTCCGTCTACCTCGAAGCCGTTCATCGAGTCCATGACACGGTTGGCTTCTCCCTCTTCTACCTCGAAGAATGAGAAATTATCACGTAAGTCGATACGACCGATACGAACCTTGCCCGGTACGCACTTGTTGACTAACTCAATGAGTTGAGGAGGCGTAAGCTCGTCTGTCTTTCCGAAGTTGATAAAGAAACGGGTGTAACCTTCTTCCGCTTCGCCTCTGCCACCCCGTTTACCTCTCTCTCGGGGAGCGTTCTCGTCTACAACCTCGATATCATCGTTATCTTTATAATAGTCGATCATCCGGTTGAACTCCAAGGATACGACACGTTTGATGATATCTTCCTTATCCAGCCATTCCAATTTACGGTAGATAGAAGGCATCAAACTGGCGATTTCCTCCTCGTTCACTTTCACTTTCTCGATCTGGTCCACCAAATTAAACAATTGCTTCTCACAGATTTGCTCACCGGTAGGCATCTCGCCTCTGTCGAATTTCTTGTTGATGATTCGTTCGATCTCGCGAATCTTGCCTTTTTCCCTTACGTGGCAGATAGAGATAGCGATACCCGTTTTTCCCGCACGGCCCGTACGTCCGCGGCGGTGGGTATAAGATTCTACCTCATCCGGCAGACCGTAATTGATTACATGGGTTAAGTCATCCACGTCCAAACCACGTGCGGCTACGTCCGTAGCGACCAATAACTGGATATTCTTGATACGGAACTTCTGCATCACGTAATCACGTTGCGCTTGGCTCAGCTCGCCGTGCAAGGAGTCGGCGTTATAGCCGTCTTGAATCAATTTATCGGCGATCTCCTGTGTCTCCTTACGGGTACGGCAGAAGATGATACCGTAGATGTTCGGGTAATAATCGGCTAGACGTTTCAACGCGAGATATTTATCCTGCGCACGAACCATGTAATAGATATCGCGGATATTCTTGTTTCCCTCGTTCTTCCTGCCAATGACGATCTCTTTCGGGTCCTTCATGTATTTCTTGGTGATAGAGGCAATCTCTTTCGGCATGGTAGCGGAGAAGAGCAGCATATTGCGGTTTTCCGGTATAGCCGCCAAGATCTCGTTGATACTGTCGGTGAAACCCATGTTCAACATCTCGTCCGCCTCATCAAGAATGACGTTCTTTACGTTGCTTAAGTCAACCGTCTTGCGGTTCATCAAGTCGATCAAACGTCCCGGGGTAGCCACTACCACGTGTACGCCTCTCTTCAGTGTCTTGATCTGGCTCTCTATACTGGAACCTCCGTATACAGGGAGAACCTTCAGGTTATCGATGTATTTAGAATAATCGTTCAAATCGTCCGCTATCTGTAGGCAAAGCTCGCGTGTCGGACAAAGGATAAGCGCTTGAGGCTGATATTGAGAGACATTGATCTTTTGCAGGATCGGCAGGCCGTAAGCGGCTGTCTTGCCGGTTCCTGTTTGTGCCAATGCGATTACGTCGTTATCTTCTCCCAGTAAGAAAGGAATCACTTCTTCCTGTACGGGCATGGGCGATTCGTAGCCCATCTCTTGAATTGCCTTTAATATCGGTGCGGCAACTCCTAATTCTTCAAATGTTTTCAAAATGCGATTGTGTATATATGATAATATTCAGTGGCCGCAAAGGTACGTAAATAATTCGGATTCATATCAATAAAGTAATATATCTTTTAGCCTTTCACGTTTCTTATCAGTAAGACGTAATCCTTTCGACAAATATTTCTCGGTGGAACCGTACTCTTTCTTGATTTTATGGAAAGCTAGGTCCATGAGCCCCTCGTTGGCCGTAAGGAAGACCGTAATGCTTTCTTGGGCGTCTGTGGAGAGATGTTTCACGATATCAGCTAAATGACTCGTATCGATATATTGATTGGATGTCAAGTAGTCTTCCATGATGGCGTCCCGGGGAATATCCAAGGCGGCGAGTAACATGGCGGTGAGAAACCCGGTACGATCCTTTCCGTAGGAACAACTGATGAGAATGGGGTAATTATCCTCGTTCTGGAACTGTTCCAGTACCTTGGCGAACTGATCGGTATTATCTGTCACGAATTGCAGGTACTCGTCTTCCATATATACCCCGGCGTCTCCTTTCCTCATTCGTCCCTCGATAACACGTTGGGGGGCATCGGCGATCTTGCCGACCGAGATGGGGATTTGCAGGATATTTGCTTTCGTATATTTGATAGGGGCGGTGAGGGTTTCTTGGTTCGTACGGAGGTCGATGATGGTCTTGATCCCTAGATTATCCAATCGGATGGAGTCCCATTCGCTCAAGCTGCTTAACTCGCCGGAGCGAAATACCTTGCCCCATTTCACCGTCTTCCCGTTTGTAGAGGTATAACCGCCTAGATCCCGGAAATTCTGTACACTATCCATAACCGCCGAGCGTGCCCCGATGATCCGTGCGTATTTATCATTAAAAGAAAGGCGGAAATACTTACGTGATATATTATCGTTCGTGATGTAAGTAGCCACGCCATCCTTGATGTTGGCGTAAATGATCGGGGACTCGTTGGTGAAAAGATCCGGGTTGTCGGACACGGTCATCTTGACAATCCCCTCCATTACCGGATCGGTTTCCCATTTTATCACGTAATTTCCGATGTCATCACGTAGGCAAATAGCTCGTATGTCGGGTGCGTTAGAGGAACAACCCACTAACAGGATCACACTGGCGAATAGAGAGAGAATCTTTCCTAACATTGTCTTCTATTATAATAAGCTTTCCTTACAAAGATAGTAAAACAAGTTTTTCCCGCTTCTTCATTAATGATATTTAAGACTGACTAACATACTTCGCCGCGAACTCCTTGGATACATAATTATCATAGCTTTGGCAAACCTCGGAGGCGAGGTCCATTCCGCAGCGGATGATTTTTCCCCAAGTATCCTGATCCAGAGAGGGAAGGTCGGCATGGCGTACGTCATACTTTAGAAGTCCGTAGATAATACCCGCGTTAAAATTGTCGCCGGCGCCGATGGTACTAAGCGGCTGGATTTGCGGGGAATCGAAATGTCGTGTGAAATTACGGGTGTGGAGATTGACTCCGTTTGCCCCGTGAGTTGTTAAGAAACGATCACAATAAAACTGAATATGCTCTTTGTAAACCTTCTGCGCGTCGCTCTTGCCATAAAGGTTCTGGAAGTCCTCGTCCGAGCCCCGGACGATGTCGGCGAATTCCAGATTTTCCAGTACGGTAGGCATGAGGCGGATCGCCTCATGAGCGTGTGCCTTGCGGAAATTGGGATCGTAATAGATGATCGCTTTCCGTTCTTGGGCGTATTGCAGAAATTCTACCATACGAGTCCGCAAGACCGGGTTCAGGGAATAATAAGAGCCAAACACGAAAATATCGTCTTTCTCGATCTTAGGCAGGGGCACCTCCAGCCGTTGCGCCGGGTAATCCTTGTAGAAGATATAATTAGCGTTCTTATCGTCGTCCAGAAAAGCGAGTGATATAGGACTTTTCCCATCGGGGAAACGGTCTACGAACTCGGTCGTGATGTGGTTATCTTCCATGAAATCCCGAATCATGTCACCAACCCGGTCGTTTCCCAGCTCGCTGATAAAGGATACGGGGACATTCAATCGACCTAATGATATCAATCCGTTGAAGACGGAGCCACCGGGAACGGCCTTCTGTGGTTGGTCGTTCCTGAAAATGATATCGAGGATGGTTTCTCCTATACCAAAGACTTTTCTCATGATCTATACACTGGTTTATTATTCATTCTTGCTTTGCTCACGGCTCTTGGAGCCTAAGTAGCCCCCGTGATGGCGCTTGGCGTAATCCTTGTTGGTGAAATGGATACGTTTCATGGTTCCGACCACGAGGATATCGCCTATTACCGTCATGACGGTCGTAGAGGTAGTGGGTGTAAGGCCCAGCGGACAAACTTCCTTGGGGGCGCCGGTCAACAGGCATACGTTTGCCTCAGCAGCTAGGGGACTATCGGGGTTGCTGGTGATGACGATAAATTTCATGTCCGGCACCAAACCCCTCGTGAGATCTACCAGTTCCACTAGCTCACGTGTCTTTCCTGAGTTGGAGATCAATAACATGATATCGTTTTCGCGTACGATTCCCAGATCTCCGTGTTGTGCCTCGCTAGGGTGCAAGAAGAAGGCAGGCGTACCGGTCGAGCTAAAGGTGGTAGCGATATTCAAGGCGATTTGCCCGGCTTTACCCATTCCACTCATGATCAGTTTTCCACCTAGGTCGTGTACATGTTTCACTATAAGCGATACCGCTTCCTCATATCCGGGCGTAACGGGTATGTTGCGAACCGCTTCCGCTTCCTGCTCCAATAAAGAGGTGATATTTTCGTTTACCATATTGTTGATTGATTGTTTTACGGCATTCCTGCCTGAATAACGATCGCAAAAGTATTTATATTTACTGATATTGGCATCATCTATTTCAGACAATTTATCTTTTTAAGACGTTTGCGAATTCGGACTTCGGCTTCCATTTCGGGTATCCGGTATCTTGCGCCAGTTTATAACCGAGGTCGAAGAATAATTGTACTTCTTGTAACAGACCACTGTAATCATCCGTGTCGGGATGGGTCTGGTCGGTCGGTTTGTGGTAAGTTTCCGCCCAATAGCGTGCGATATGCTCTTTGGCCCACTCCTTACCCTGTTTGCGGTTGTCGTTCCAGCCTTTGGCGAACATGGCCGGGATGCCTTTTTGTACGAAAGGGAAATGGTCGGAGCGATAGAACATCCCGTTATAAGCGTCGGGGTCGGGCATGATGTAACGGTTGTATTTCTTCGCTAGCTCGGCTAGGGTATCATCCAGCTCGGAGTTGCCGTATCCGGTGATCGTGACATCGTTGTTCTCGCCCCATAGCGGGAAGACATCCAGATTGATTACGGCGGCTATCTTATCAATCGGGAACAACGGGTGCTCCACATAGTATTTCGTACCGAGGAATCCGGTCTCCTCGCAAGTAGGGGAGAGGAAGACGATATTCCGGCGGGGTTTCTCTTTCAAGGCATTGAAACAACGTGCCATCTCGAGCATCCATGCGATGGCTACGGCGTTATCGGTAGCGCCGTTGATGATACTGTCGCCGTTGATCGGTGCTCCATAGCCTAGATGGTCCCAATGGCCTAGATAAATAACACTCTCATCCGTGTTCCCGCTACCGGGAATATAACCGATTACGTTGGGGCTTTGCTGGCGGTCGAAGGTGTTCCTCATCGAGACGGTTACCGTAGATTTCAAGGAGATGGGCTTGAAGTCCGGCGATTTAGATTGCTCGATTAGTTGGTCAATGTCGTAGCCATTATCGGCTAGCAATTGCTTGGCGGCATTGAATTGGATCCAGCCGTTTAGCGGGCAATGATAGGCATCGCTATCGCTGTCCACATACATCTTAGATTGGGCGGAAGCTCGTACGACCGACCAAGGGTAGCCTGCTCCCCGGTCTTCATGGATGATCAAGACTCCTTTTAATCCCTGTCGGGCGCCCTCCTCGAATTTATACATCCAACGGCCGTAATAGGTCATGATATCACCGTTAAAATAATCCGTGTTGTCGCTTCCGAGTCCCGGGTCATTTACGATAACGACCGCTACTTTATCCTGCGGGTTCTCGATTCCCTCGAAATCATTTTTCCCATACTCGGGGGCTACGATCCCATAGCCGGCGAATACCAGTTCCGCGTTGTCTATATCGATCTCCGGCTCGATCCGTGCGGAGAAAGCGGTATAGCCCTCTAGCCAATCCAATGAGATCTTTCCTTCCGGGGTACTCAAGACCATCGGCTTCGGGCATTGCGTACGTGAGGATATGATATTAACCTGTTGGAGATAAGAATCTCCGTTGATGGGTTTCAGGCCGACTTCCTTCATTTGGCGGGCGATATAGTTCACCGCACGGTCGGCCCCTTCCGAGAATGGTTTACGGCCTTGGCAGGAGTCATGCGAGATGGCCTCGGTGTATTGCTTTAGATCTTCCGTGGTCGCAAGGCTTTTCGCTTTCTCTATATCGTTGCCTCCTCCTCCACAGGCGGAAAGAACCAAGGAAGTGATAGTTAGTAAACAGGTTGCTATTTTCATGTTTCTCATAGAATTACAATGTTTTTTCAATCAGCCATTCACCTAAGTTGCGAGTGGTTGCGTCGAAAGCGACCCCCACTTTGACTACTTCCCGTTCGTCGGCCGTATAAGGAATCAGATAGCCTCGATCGTCGATTTGCCGGATCGCTTCTTCCGCTGTTCCTTTCAGCTTGAACTCGAATACGTAGATGTAGCGAGGAGTTTTTACGATGGCATCGGCACGTCCTTGGGCCGAACGTACCTCGGCCTCGGTGAATTGCCCTAGTAGCTTGAATACGATGTAGAAGACCACTTGGTAATGACGTTCGGTCCGGTCGTTCAACTCGTAAGGGATATCGGCGAAGAAAGCCTTTAGGCGGGTGAGGAAAGCCTCGGCGTTTCCGTTCTCCAGCTCTTGGATGAACTTCCCGATATAAAAAGGAGTCTCGGTTTCCGGTAAATGCGCATACATGGAGGCGACAAAATTCAAAAATCCATATTTAACTTCCTCATTCGGGTATCCTAACGTATATAACCGGAAACGTTCATCGTAACTTTTAATCGTCAAATATCCACTTTGATAAATCATGGGAACCGGGTTATTGATGTTCGCCCGATCGTCGGAAAGGGATACCTCGGACACCTCGATCCCGTCCAGCTCCCGTATATCGTAATTCGTTTTCCGTAACATCTCCGCCAAGAATGTCGGGGTACCGGAAGCAAACCAATAGTCGTAAAAGACCTGTTTACTCAACACGTTCAATACGCTAAACGGGTTATAAAGGGCGATACCGCTGCGGAAATCAAAATGGTAGCCGTCGTACCGGCGTGTAATTTTCTCGATGATACCTTCGTATGAAAGCTTATTCGCCTCGGCCAAGGCATGAAGCTCCGGCTGGAAAGTCGCCTCGATCTCGGGCAATGTCATGCCACAAAGGGCCGCGTATTGCGGGGCTAGGCTGATGTCGTTCAAATGATTCAGGTTGCTAAAAATACCGACTTGCGCGAACTTGGTGACACCGGTTATGAATACGAAGCGCAGCCAAGGATCGGCATCTTTGAGGACCGTATAGAAGGCGGTCAATAATTCCCGGAACTCGTTCTGTAGCTCTTCGTTGTGCAGGTTCCTAAGTAATGGCTTATCGTACTCGTCGATCAGTACGACCACCTTCCTTCCGGTTATCTCCGCCGCCCTTCGTATGATGGTCATGAACCGTCCGGAATAGGTGATACCCTCTCCTCCGGTATCATATATTTTTTCCCATTCCCTCAACTGGCGTTCCAGCATATTCTCCAATGCCTTGCGGCTATCGTACAACTCGGCGTTGAGGCTGAAATGAAGTACCGGATGCTCTTTCCACTCGGTCTCTAGTTTCTCTATGGCTAATCCCCGGAACAATTCTTTCTTCCCCTCGAAATAAGCCTTGAATGTCGATAGCAGCAAGCTTTTCCCGAATCGCCGGGGGCGGCTTAGGAAATAAGGGACACCTTGGTATGCCATTTGATAAATGAACTCGGTCTTGTCAACATACAAATAGTTCTCTGTACGTAGTTTGTCAAAACTCTGTATGCCTATCGGTAATTTTCGGACGATATTTCCCATAGCCTTATCTGTTTAATTTACACAAATGTAGGTATTTTTTCCAAGGAGGCAAATAGATCGAAAAAAACACGTACGTCTTTTTCCGGAAACACGTACATGTTTTTTGAAAAAGACGTACATGTTTTTCCGGAAAGTCTTTCGTACCTTTGCGGGCTGATACAAACAAGAAGGAAAATGGATTATATCGCTCATACATTGCCGAATGGACTTCGCATGGTACATCTCCCGGTTAATTCCCCGGTCTCTTACTGCGGTTTCGCCGTGAACGCCGGTACACGGGATGAGAACGAGGATGAGTTTGGCTTGGCGCATTTCGTTGAACACATGATCTTCAAAGGTACGGAGAAACGGAAAGCGTGGCATATCCTGAACCGTATGGAGAACGTAGGAGGGGAGTTGAATGCCTATACTACGAAGGAAGAGACCTTTGTTTATTCCATTTTTATGGAGGAGGATTTCGGCCGGGCGTTTGAGCTATTGACCGATCTGGTTTTCCATTCCCAATTCCCCAAACAGGAGATCGAGAAGGAGGTAGATGTCATCTTGGATGAGATCAATTCGTATGAGGATAGTCCTTCGGAACTTATATTCGACGAGTTTGAGAACTTGCTTTATAAGGGTCATGCCCTCGGGCATAATATCTTAGGGGATGAGGAATCTCTTCTTCGCTTTGACTCCGAGTCCGGTCGTTCTTTCATGCGTCGTTTCTACGCCCCGGAGAATATGGTGTTCTTCTCGATGGGACGAAAAGACTTCAAGAAGATCTTGAAATCAGCGGAATCCGCTTTAAGCGATATCTCTTTCCCTATGGCTGAACGGATCCGGAAAGCTCCGGACCCCATCGAGGCTTGCGTACGCCAGATCCATAAAGATACCCATCAAGCCCATGTACTGATCGGTGGCCGGGCTTTCAGTATGCACGATAAAAAGCGCATTCCTTTATTTTTGTTGAATAATATTTTGGGTGGTCCGGGCATGAATAACCGCTTGAATGTCTCCTTGCGGGAAAAGCATGGCTTGGTCTATAACGTAGAATCCAATATAACCTCTTATACCGATACCGGACTAGCCAGTATCTATTTCGGGACAGACCCGAAGAATCGTGAGAAAGCGATGCGTTTGGTGCATAAGGAATTAGCCCGTTTACGTGACGTAAAACTGTCCGCCACTCAATTAGCCGCCGCCAAGAAGCAGGTAATCGGTCAACTGGGTGTGTCGGGCGATAACCGGGAGGGCCTTTTCCTTGGCTTAGGAAAAAGCTACCTCCATTACAACCGTTACGACACCCTCCCCGAAGTATTCGCCCAGATTGAGAAAATAACCGCCGGGCAAATTCTTGAGGTGGCTAATGAGGTACTTGCGCCGGAACGGTTGTTTTGCTTGATTTATGAGTGAGGCTAATTATGGAACCTATACCCAACCCCCAACATCAAGTTATTCGGATTATGGAACTTGTGCAGTTGGTATCCGACATGCAGGAATAAATTTCGTGTGACTGATACCTTTAGCGCTAGGATTTGGTATAATCCTTTCAGGTCGCCTTTGTTGTAAAATAAATTATGTCCGACTCCTATATTGATCGAGAAGAATGGCATCGTGAACTCGCCACGGGCGGAGAGGCCGATACCGATTTGCTCATGGAGGGGCGGGCGGTAGAATCGGGGTTCTTCGCCGACTTGGATGATCTCGTCGGAATAAATATTTGCGCTTTCGTCATATTGGCCGTCTAGGGAGATACCTGCTTTTAGGAACCGGTTGAATTTGTACATCGGGTTGAGGTTAAATCCGAGGATGCCGAACTGACCTGGAAAAATATGGGCCTCATCACCTAGCATAACTCCCTTAGCACGGGTCGCGCCATATAGGATGACATCGTAACTGACACGTTGCCAAAAGCTGGAGAGGTATAATTGATTTGCCGGTAAGGAACGTGCGGTACCTATCTCATGATGGCTTTCCTCGATAGGATTGAGCGTGTAGACGAGTCCGATCCGGCCGCCAATCGTATTCAATCCCGCATTCGGAAGATGAGTATTTCCGTTTGAGTAGTGCGTTAAATCCGCCCCGACGAGCAGGTTGCAATAACGGGATAGTTTCGCGTTGAGGAAAAATCCCAGATTGATATAAGCATTGATCTTAGAACCGATGATCTTATTACGGTAATTATTGTTTTCATCATACGGATGCCACCCGAATGAGGCTCCGAAATTCCATTCATAATCGAAGGATAACCGGGAAGAGATCTTGGCGATGCGGGAGCTTTGGAAAACATATGCCGCCCAAGGATTACCTACTTCCTGCCGATTGCCAAAGGTATTATAAGAGATGCCTATTCCTTGGTAAGTGTGCGGATAGAGCTGGCCCTCCTTAGAGTTAGGATTCTGTTGGAACCCGTATTTCAAATGGAATGAAGCCGCCTTACGTAAAGTAAGCCCGTTTCCATAGCCATCATCTTTCAGGAATTTGCTAGTCGGGGCGACATACGAGGGACGTACGTCGAATCCAATTTTGTGGATTAGGGATTTATTATCATCTTGAGCTTTTACCGTACAGGTCCATATCATCATGACCGCTATGTAAAAGCTTATCATCTTGCTTTTTATCATACTTCAATACGTTTGTCTGATCACCAACACTGCGCTTTGTCTTTCAACTCGGGTATCTTGTTCTTATCGAATACAGGGCTTTTAATACCCGCTTTCTTTTGGGCTACGTAATCCTGTAATAATAGGAACGCCTGACGGCTCAACAATGAGATCGCGATCAAATTGCAGATCGTCATCAGTCCCATGGTCACGTCCGCTAGGCTCCAAGCCAAGTCTAAACTAGCCAACGCACCGAACATGACCATTCCACCGACTAATATACGATAAATAAATAAGACACTTCTCTTGGACGTGATAAAACGAATATTCGCTTCTCCGTAATAGTAATTACCGATAATACTACTGAACGCGAATAAAAGGATCGCTAAAGCGACAAACGTACTGCCGATGCTACCCACCTCGTTACTCAAAGCTTGTTGCGTGAGCTGGACTCCATTGATGGAGCCGTCTAATGGCGCTCCGCTAAACAAGATGATGAACGCCGTGCAGGTACAGATAATCAGCGTGTCGGTAAATACGCCTAATGCTTGGATCAATCCTTGTTTGACTGGATGGGAGACATGCGCCGTAGCCGCTACGTTCGGTGCCGATCCCATACCGGCCTCATTACTGAATAGACCTCGTTTAATCCCTTGCATCAACGCCGCTCCGACACTGCCGCCTATCGCCTGTTCCCAACCAAAAGCGTTTGACAGAATGGTTTCTATAACAGCGGGTAGGCGGGTGATATTAAACAGTACGATTCCCAACGCCAATGCTATATATCCTAATGCCATGACCGGTACGACAATACTGCTTACTCTCGCGATGCGCTGAATACCTCCGAATATGACGATTAACGTAAGTACCGTAAGAATCGCTCCGATCCAAGCATGATCGATGCCAAAAGCGCCTTCCCAAGCTGCGCAGATCGTATTGCTTTGTACGGAATTAAAGGCAAAACCGAAGGTTATCGAAATCAATACGGCAAATAATACGCCCATCCATCGTAACCCCAAACCATGTAGCATATAGTAAGCGGGACCGCCAATGAACGAGTCTTTCCCTTTTTCTTTATATAATTGAGCTAACGTAGACTCCACGAATGCGCTGGAAGAACCAAGCAAAGCGATCAGCCACATCCAGAATACGGATCCGGGTCCGCCGATCGCTACGGCTGTCGCTACACCGGCTAGGTTTCCGGTTCCTACACGGCTGGCTAAAGATACGGCGAAGGCTTGGAAAGAGGAGATATGCTTTTCCCCTTTTTCTCCTTTCCCGGCAGAATCGCCTAATAATCGGATCATCTCGCCAATCATGCGGAATTGCACGAACCTACTTTTTATCGTAAACCATACGGCGCATCCCAATAACATGATAATAAGGATGTATGACCATAATATATCGTTGACTCCGTTGATCCAATTATTCAATAGCTCCATGATTTATAATCTGTTGTTTGGTTACAAAGATACGTATCTACGAAGCAAATTCATCGAAATATTATTTTTTTATCATTTTCTTGTAACGTTTTCCAAACGGCTGTCGTCTTATAGTTAGAAACAAATGATAAGCGGGAAAGGCCACCCTGCTATATTCGGAAAAAATACGATAAAAATGAAACGGATGATGATTTGGATCATACTGCTAGGCGGTATGGTACAGGGAGCTTTTGCTCAGAACTTGGAGATAAAGGGAATGGTGCGGGACGCTCGCAACAAAGAAATCTTGGAATTTGCGAATGTGGTATTGCAAACAATGGACTCTTCTTTTGTAGCGGGTACGACTACGGATATGAAGGGGCATTTTTTATTAAATAAGATTAAAAAAGGGAGTTATATTCTATCTGTCTCTAGTTTAGGCTTTAAGACGGAGTATATTTCCTTGGAAAGCTTGTCCAAGAATATTTCTTTGGGAGAAATATCCTTAAATGATGATGCGGTATCCTTAGACGGGGTGACGGTTAGCGCCTCTGCCCAGACGAGCCATGCCGATAAAAAAGTGGTCTTTCCATCGGAGCGCCAGATGAAGGCTTCGGGAAACGGTATGGATTTGTTGCAGCAGATGATGCTACCGAGAGTGCAGGTGGATTTGTTGAACAACGAGATCAAGGCCACGGGAAATGGGGTAGTCCAAGTGCGTATCAATGGTGTGAAGGTGGAGCAGGATGAGATCAAGGCCTTGAATCCCTCGGATATCATCCGTATAGAATATCATGATAACCCGGGCTTACGTTATGGCAATGCCGATATCGTGCTGGATTATATTGTTCGCCGGCCGGATACGGGAGGTAGTTTTGGTCTGGACATGGCGCAAGGTATCAATTCCATGTGGGGTGAACATAATGCTTGGGGAAAGATCAATCATAAGAACTCGGAATGGGGCGCTTCTTATCGGATCGGTCCTCGTGATTTCTATGGAATGAAACGGAATAACGAGGAAGAGTTCCATTTAGCGAATGGAACGACCTTGAACCGTGTGGAAATAGGCGAACCTTCGCGCGCTCGTTTGTTCATGCATAACCTGAATGTGAACTATAGCTATCAAAAGCCGGATAAGTATATGTTTAACGCCACGTTCCGCTACCGGAATAATCATCAACCGCATTGGGATTATCAAGGAGTCTTGATGAATAAGGCGAATCCGGAGGATAAAGTGGATATGATCGATCTATCGGGATCAGCCTATCAAGCTCCTGCGCTGGATTTGTATTACCAACGGGATTTGAAGCATAACCAGACCTTGGTGTTTAACGTGGTAGGGACTTATAACCAAACGAAATCGACCCGTATCTATCAAGAGAGTAAACATGAACAATTGTTGACTGATGTAAATAATGTGGTGGATGGTGATAAATACTCGATTATCGGCGAGGCTATCTATGAGAAGAAATTAACGAATGGTAATCGGTTGAGCGGCGGTTTACGCCATAACCAATCTTTCTCGGATAACAGTTATATCAATGGGCATAACTATAAGACGCATATGGAACAGATGGAGAGTTCCGTATATGCGGAATTCAAGGGAAAGGTGAAAAAACTGGATTACTCATTGGGTTTGACCGTGAATCGATCGTCTTATAGCCAACGGGGTGAGGATGCGGATTATGAACGTTATACGGTGAGTCCCCGGTTGACCTTGTTTTATGCTTTGCCCGGGGAATCTTCCATCCGTTTGAAATCAACGATGGGGAATGTGACTCCTTCTTTGGGTGAGCTGAGCGCTATCGACCAAGTGATCGATTCCTTGCAAATACAGCGGGGTAATCCTAACTTGAAGTCTTATATGAGTTATTATACGGAATTGAATTACGAGTTTCGCAAAGGTCTGTTTTACGTGAATGCCTTGGGCGCTTATGAGTATCAGCCGGACGCTATCATGGACGAGAAATATCTGGAAGGGAATAAGATCATCCAGACTTGGGATAATCAGAAAAACTGGCAACGGGTTGTCGCTTCCGTCAATTTGCGGGTCGGTCCGATCAAGGACATCTTGCAATTTTCAGTCAATGGTGGTATGAACCATTATATGAGTAACGGTAATACCTACACGCATCGATATACGAACTGGTGGTGCGACGCGAATGTTTCCGTTACTTGGAAGAATTGGTCACTCATGTATATGTTGATGACGAATTGGAACTGGTTTAAGGGCGAGACGATGAGTGGGGGTGAGAATATCCAAGGAATCCAGCTCGGTTATAGGCATAAAGACTTGATGATTGGCTTGCGTGTCTTTAATCCGTTTACGGATAACTATAAGCAGGAGACCGAGAACTGGAACCAATACGCCTCTTTCCACCGTTCGAATTACATCAAGGAAAGTTCCCGTTTGTTTGTGGCGACGATTTCCTATAACTTCTCTTTCGGCCGTAAATTTAGCGCTGGTCAGAAGAAAGTGAATAATGCCGATAATGACTCGGGGGTAATGAGTACCGGTAAATAAGGGAATATTTTATATCTTTGAGGGAAAATAAAATGAGATATGAAAGCGATTAATCCGAATGAGATCAAAGACAACTTTATCGAGTTGATTGGTAAGGAGTGGATGCTGGTAAGCGCCGGTGATAAGGAGAAGTTTAATATGATGACTGCCAGTTGGGGCGGCGTGGGAGTGTTATGGAACCGTCCGGTGGTGTTTGCTTTTATTCGTCCGGAGCGTTATACCCGTGAGTTTATCGACGCTAAAAATGAGTTCACGATTACTTTCCTAGGACCGGAGCACCGGAAAGCCCATAGCATTTGTGGCTCTAAATCCGGCCGGGAGATTGATAAAGTGGCCGCTACGGGGTTGACACCGTTCTTTACGGAGGCTGGTAATCCTGTATTCGAGGAAGCTCGCCTTACGTTGGAATGCAAAGTGGTCTATAAGTCCGAGATCGAGGAGGCTAAGTTTTTAGATCCTAGCGTTTTCCCTCGTTGGTATGATGAGAAGAACGGCAATGCGCATATCGTTTACATTGCCGAGATCGTAAATGCTTGGGAGAAGTAATCTCACCCAAGCAGTTCTTTCATCATTTGCTCCGTATGCGTGAGGAAATATTTAGTGAGCTGGTAATGCTCTGTTTCCTCATACGGGGTGATGTGCGCTCCGGTATCATCGATGGCATAAATGTCCGCGTTCGGATAAGCCATCAAGATCGGGGAGTGCGTGGAGATAATCAGTTGGCAACCGTTATTCACCAGTTCATGGATACGCACCAAAAGGGCCAGCTGCCGTTGTGGAGAGAGTGCGGCTTCCGGCTCGTCTAATATAAATAATGTATTGCGGCTGGCATAATTCAGGAAAGCGCTGAGAAAGCTCTCGCCGTGCGATTGCTCCAATAAACTCCTGCCACCGTAAGCTTTATAGGCGTAGATCTTGCTGTACTTACGTAATTCCAGTTGGGCTTGCCTATCCAATTCGGCCGCATGGTTAAAAAAGGATTCTGCCCGGAAGAAGAAATGCTTTTCCGGTTTTCGGGTCTCGATCAGCTTAATATGCTCGGGTAAGACATTGGCGTAAATCTTGTAGGCCTCGGTTCCGTCATAGAGCATACCCGGTTCTTCCTCATCCCTTTCCTCATATTTACTCATCATCGCTTCCAGCAGGGTAGATTTTCCCGCCCCGTTTTCCCCGACAAGGAAAGTAACCGGCTTGCGGAAAATGAATGATTCCGTGAAACGTACAGCCGGAGCTTTATAGGGATACTTTAGCTCCTCGGGATTGCCGGCTACCAAGTCCGGGTCCAGTAATTTTACTTGCTTCAGATAGATCATACAGAATATCTTTTGCCGCAAACATAGCGAAAATAATCGGAGATATTGAAGTGAACCCTAAAAGTTTTTTGTCTAACTTTTAGGGTTCACTTCATTTTTTAGACAGCCTCTTAATTTTTATCTCATCAGAGCTTTACCCGGAAGGGACCGCCTACGGAGTTGAACAATAGATCCCCGTTTTCCATGTATTGGATAATGGCGTATGCCCCGTTACCCCGGCTGGTTTGCCCGAAGATTACCCGGTGGCTCGTAGCGCCTGTTCCCCAATCCAGTCCTGTCACTTCCCAGCCGTCTGCCTCCGTGTAGCCGTTGACGAATACCATATTAGAGGCGGTACTTATAGCCGGTATCATGCTGATTGAACTTACATCCGGACGGGTCCATACCGAATACCACTGGTTTTTCTCCGTATCCCATTGTAAACGCTCTACGCCGAAAGGCGGCGTGACAAGCGGCCCGATGGATAATACGGCCACGATCTTGTCTGGTACGGTGTTAGGTATCACGTTATTTACGACAAAAGCGCCATAACCGGATATTGCCACGGATTGCTCGGATTGTATCCATTCCGTAGAGGCAGATAGCCCACAGGAAATTTCTTTCTGGTCGGCGATGCGGGGATTTTCCGCATCAACGGGAACGGCATCTTCCGGAATATCATCCCGCCAGAAAGCGACTAGCTTCATTCGTTTGGCACCGTCCGTGATAACGACTAGCTTGTCCTCGTCGTCACCGAATCCCATCAATGTCGGTGTAGAACCTGTTCCATAGCCCATCTTGATGGCGGGTGCCTCGGGGCCTCCGTCATAAGAAGCGGTCCATGCGCCGTCGGCCTCATCTTCCGATAACTTACCGTTTTTCCATACGAATTTGTGCATGATACCTTTGCCCCCGGGCGTACGGCTGTTGCTGGCTATATAGATACCGTTATGCTCGTCGACAGCGGCGGAGTTGGTGATCACTTGATCGTCCGGTATCAGTTTGACGACCGGGGGCATACTCATTGTGCGATCGATGATGGCGATACCGTTGCCCGATGCGACTACCAAGTATCCATCGTATGTCATTACCATTCCCACCAATGTTTGCGGATTATCCATGTATGGTGCCATATCGACCTGTTTGTCTAAGACGATACCTGCTTTGGGGTTACCTGCTTCTTTTAACTTATAGCGACAGATGACCGTCCGGGCGTTTGTATAGGCATAGTTTTCGTTGTCACAAATCACGTAGTTACCGTTAGACATAGACATTTGTGGATATTTACCCAGAATCTCCACGGCATCGGCATATAATTGGTCGGTCGAGGTATATTGGGTATCGACCAATTTCCGTAAGTTTTCTTCCGTATTCATTTGGATACCATTAGGCAAGCCTATTTCCGCCACACGCTCGAAAGTGCCGTCGGCTATATGGATATAAGATACCCGATCGCTACACATTCCCCACATATAATCCGGGTCGGTCGATGAGAGCGTCATCAAATTGACCGGACCACTCCAAGTGGAGGCGCAATCATCCGGATTTATTTGGAATGTGCCGCCCTTTACCGCATAGGGAAAGGCATCGGTTTGCGCCGAGTTGAAATGGGTCAGGCTGTAATGCTCTGACGCTAGATAGGGGTTGGGAGTCGGAACGGTCGCTTCTGATAATGGCGGCTCGTTATCGTCTCTACTGGGATCGTTCTCATCGTCCGAACAGGAAAATAGAGCGCAAGTTGCGAACACGAGAAATGTCATTCTCCATGCTTTTTCTTTTAATTGGTATTTCATTCTTCTTTAAATTAATAAGTTTCTTCCTCAAAATCATCACGCAGGAAATCGTTTGCGGCATATTTGAATCCGTATGGCCCGTAATCTCCTAAGGCTTTATGGGCCAACTGCTTGTCCGGGTCTGTTACTTTATCGATCGGTTCTCCTTCATCATCTTTGTATTCGGTGGGAGTCATTCTGGAGATGGAATATTCCCAATCCTTGTCCGGCAGGATGTTGCGGTACATGATCGCGATAACATCCCCGATCGGTTTCCCGTCGACATCCTGTTTCTCGCTATCCCATACAAAAAGGTTCCAATGAGCGCCCAATTGCTTTTGGGCCTCTACTTTCGCTTGTATCTCGGCGAGTCTTGAATTTTGTTTCAGGCAGATAATGAAGGTCGCCTTTTCTCCTTCTTTCGCGTTCGCCTCTTTATCATAGATGGAGTAGTAGGAACGGGTATTGGATGTTGCGCCGAGGCAGATAGACCAATAACGGGCTTTCGCCCCCTCATATTCTTCCACCGTTCGGGGAAGTGGTACCGGGATGAAACTGAATATCAACACCGAGTCGGCATGTACATGGGTGCGGGCATACAGATAAGCGGTAGAGTTGTTCGGATAATATCTTCCTTTCGGGGCCAAGAAGAAAGGAACATCCCGATTCTCGTCCGATTTTTGGGAGAAGCTTTGACCTGTCACCTTCTCGATGTTAGACTCCGTACGTTCCGGGGCTTGGATCTCTTTCAGCGAATGGATGTCTATGCCTTTTATAGCAGGCAGTGCTACACCTCCATATTCATCCTTATCGCCGTTCGCATTCGTCCCTAAGTAATGCCGGATGCAGATCGCAAGCCGTTTGATGTCTGCGTTCACCCGGCAGATATTCTCTGAGGGAAGTTTCGCTATCAGTGTCTCATCCATGGAGGCCGGTACGACATAGATGGTGAAACGGTTGTCTTTTTCCGACGTGCTAACGAAAGGATTCTCACTCCCTTCGTCCGGAATGATCTCATGATCGTTGATACCGCCGATGGCAGAGCCGGTCTCGTCGTCGTAGAGCGAAAAGCTGAAGTAACGGGCGTGAGGGAACTGCCCTTCGATGCGTAAGGCAACATCGGGATATTCGTTCATATTATACGTATATTCCCAATAGTTGCTGAACAAGTCGGGATAGGCTCCCAGTATCTCGCCATCTCCCCGCAACGTAGCGCTCCATTGTTCTTTGGGGTCGATAATCGTTTCATCTGGTTGGTCATTGTCGGAACAGCCTATGAACGACATGAATAGTAATGTTGTAAATAATATGGATCTCATCTTTGTTTATTTATTGGTAAATTGATTGAAACGGGCAGTCCCTGAGATAAGGAAAGCCGTTGTTTTTCGAGTTGTCACTATCGATAACCCAGACACCCTTGCCGCTGAAATCGAAATTATTGAACGTTGAGGTGTTTTTCTTCTCGCTATCACTAAACGATTCGGCGCACCAGCCGCTTCCCGTACCGTCCAGATAATAAAGGTCGTGGTGGTGCCAGATCACGCTCGACTTCCGGGTGCCTACTACGCCGTTGCCATTGGGGGATACCTTTCCGATATTTATACAGCGAACTACCTCCGAGTAGGAATCCACACAACCGACGATGCCTCCATTATCGGATTTCTGGTCGGAAGTGATAGACCCCGAATTATAACAGTCGTGCGTCATCCAATGGTTTTCATCGTAATCGTTTCCTTCCTCTTGGTAACCTAGAATTCCACCGACGTGCGAATCTACGTTATCAGAAGAGATATTGCCCCGGTTACAGCAATAAGCCAGCTCCATGTTGTTTCCGATTGTGACGCCTCCCGGATCTTTTCCCATTCTTCCGGCGATACCACCCACTTGTGATGCGCCATTTGATCCTCCGGCGATCTCTCCGTGGTTGGCAGAGTTCATGATGATCATCTTCTTGCTGTCTCCTTGTCCGAGGATGCCTCCCAAGTTACCGTTGCCGGAATTGCTTACTTTCCCGTAGTTGGCACAATAAGAGATCTTGTGCTCCACGTCATTCATGTCGTCATACAAACGTCCGACACATCCTCCTACGTTCTGGCTTCCGCTTACCTCTCCTGCGTTTACGGCGTATTGGATGTTGAGGTTATGGGTGGTGGAGGTCTCTAATCCGATATAACCAAAGATACCTCCCGTTTGCTCCATGCCTGCGATATTACTGTAATTAATCATGTGCGTGTAAGTACCATCGGTGAAGTCCACTTTGCCGGCGATACCTCCGGTGCATGTATTAGTGCTATTCTCGACAATGTTGGCATTGTTTACGCAGTGGGTGATACTTGCCGTGCCTCTTATATGCCCGACGATTCCACCCACTCTGTCACTACCAAAAACAGAGCCTGTGAAACAAAGATGATCCAGATGAGAATGTAAGGCATACCCGACGAGTCCTCCCATAGACGTACCTTTTCCATCTGCTCCCGGAGAAGAGACCTTTCCCGGATAGTTGCTCTTAAAGCTGTCGGGAGAGGGGATGGAGGAGAAGTTCAAGTCACCTATATCCCCTTTGATCGTACTGCTATTGGCATATCCGACCAGTCCGCCGGTAGCGTCGTTGCCATACACCTGCATATCGTTATCGAGGCTGAAGTTTTTCGTTTCCAATGTCCCATGCTCCAATTCTCCGATGATACCTCCGGCGAAATTCGATGTGGCGGTCACGTTTATGTTGATAAGGCAAAGGCCGCTCGTTTTGATATCGCCATACACATAGCCGAACATACCGCCTGCGTACTTATTTGCCTCTACGTTGAGGTATCCGTTATTTACTTGCACGACCTGGTTGGTTTCTGCCAAGTTCAAGTGATTGTCGCATTTTAAATAGCCGAAAAACCCGGCGGCTTTCTCATTACTTTTCACCAAGGAGGCGAATGTGCAGTTGCTTACGCTTAGTGGGGCGGTCAAGGTCGCGGTACCAACGAGTCCGCCGGCATCTTTTTGTTCCGAGCGGACAGGAGCCCATATGTTGATATTATTCAAGCTACTGGCCTCGTTGAGTGCCATCTCACCGGCAAGTCCGCCGGCCCGGTCTGCTCCAGCATAAATAACCTTTAGTCCGGAATCCTCTTTCTCTATGGAATGCTGGAGAGTGATATCCTTAAAGGCACACCCTCCCTTCATGATACCTCCGGTTATGCCTCCGGCTCCCCGGTTGCCTGCGTGAACCGTGAAAAGGAAAGGCATGGAATTTTCTTGTAAGTTCGAGAAATCAGTTACCGTAAGCATTCCGTTCTCCATGTATCCGACAAGTCCACCGACATAACTGTTCGCATGGACAGAGGCGAAAAGACGACAATGTTCAGCGGTCAGGTTTCCTGTGGCATGTCCGATAAAGGCACCGATATGTCCGTTGCTGTCGGTGATGCTACCGCTAACGGTTACATTCGTAAGCGTCACGTTTCCTTGCGAAGAGCCTGCCAACATTCCGCCATTCTTTTTAATTCCCTGCATATTGGCTCTGATAGTCAGGTTCTTTATCTGAGCACCGTCATATAATGTTTTAAAAAGACCGACAGTGGTATCACTCTCTGCCTGTGCACCGAGATAGGCGATCGTGATAGACTTGCCGTCACCATCGTATATACCGGCAAAGGACTCGCCAAAAGTATAACGTCCGTCGTACACGTCGCTACGATGTGGGGCTTCGAAATCTGCGGTTTGTTTAAAATAGAGCCCGGCTGCGTGTGCGATGGTATCATAACGGTTAAGGCCATATTCAAGCATGCCGAAATCCTCCTGTGAGCCGATCAAGTAAGGTTTCTCTGCCGTTCCTTCCCCCTCTAAGTCATACTGTACCGTTGAGGCCATGATCGTATGGAGCATCTCGTCCCGGAAAGTGACCTTCAGCTTGGTGCCTAACTTGGTCCCGTCCATAAGGAATGCGGTCAGGTCGTAGTCGCTATCCGGTATCTCGTCTGTTTTCGGGATATAGATGCTGTAAGAAGGATTGCTTTCGCTATGTAGCACGGCAGCGTCGTATGCCCGTATGGAATCGTCGGTATGCGATTTGAGGTGGAGCTTGATTTGCTGGATCGTATCGGCGATTTCCCAGATCCCTTTCTCTAGGGTGAAAGAGCTTAACTTGAAGTCTCCCATTTCCTCTAGGCGGGAACCCAGCTCATTCGATCGGTAGAGCTCGTCATCGCTACAACTTGTCCAAAGGAAAGCTGCCAAGGCCATGAGAAGACCTATGATATGGATTCTTGTTGTATTCATTTTATGATATGTATTAATGATTATTCCTTGATCCCCTCTTCCATTTCCGAATGGAAAGGAACGGGGAAGTTTCCTTTGCTCTCAGTTACATGCCAGATCGAGTTCGTCTTGTTAATATTCCAGTTTTTGTACTTCTTGGGGTCGCAGAGTTCGTCGATAGACAGGTTTGTCAGATAAGAGTTGTTTTCGTATATTACCGGTTGGCCATAATAATAAAGGTTCGAAAGCGATGTGAAGTCTCCGTAACTATTAATCAGCGGATCCTTCCATTTATCACCCACATTTAAACAGTTGTGTGCCTCAAATCGGCTATCGCCCCGGCCTACGATACCTCCGGCCTTGGTTGAGTTGCCCTCGTAACGTCCCCCGTTGAGGCAGTCCTTAACGATACCGTATTGTTGCATGTGCCCCACGATGCCACCGATACGGCTAGCGTTGTCCGCTTTGACACGTCCCATGTTGACACACTGCGAGATGATGACAGCGTTGTTTTGATAGTCGGTGGCTCCTTCGACAATCGCGTTGACTCCACCCACTAAGGTTGCGACCGTGCCGATCGTGGCGAATACGGCAGCTGTCGTGGTACCGCCGGTAGCTATGCCGGAAACGACACCCGCCGTCGCCGCCGCACAGATGCAAACCCCCGCGATTACTTTTTGCACGATCTCTTTGATATGTTTGCTCTGCTCAATATGCTCGTAGCGTTCCTCACGTTTATGATTTATGTTGTAGTTGATCGTATTGTTATTATCATCGGAGGTCTCGTAGAAGGTCAATAACGTGTTCGTGTTATTGATAAAATCGGTGGCCGTTCCTTGATTCAGGCTAGAGGGTAATATGCCAGCCGACAGCGCATAGCCGTTCCGGATGTTGGCCATCTTGTCGTTAATGGCACCATCTATCTCTGATACTTTCGCTTTGAGAGAAGCCTCCATCAGCTCGGCTTCCTCCTCGCTCAGCATTTCAGAGACTCCGATCCGGAACATGGTTTTATCAGCGACTAGCAGGAGCCAATCCGCCACTGTTTCTCCAACATGTAAGACATGTACTATTCCTTTAAAAATTTTTTCTCCGGTAGTGGCCGCGGTTTCCAGAGCCGAACCGGTTACCGCTATGACAGGCCCTAATATTCCCAACATACATTCCACGCTTCCTATGACGCAGCTCGCGATAGCCTCGCTTGACCATTCCCTCGGATCGCCGATCTCTCCGACCAATCCTCCGGTCGGACCGGTTCCGCTGTTCAATATATAGCCCATATTTCCACAATAATTGATCATCGTATAGTTTCCGGCCAATCCGATGATACCACCGGCATAATTGGCATTGACATCCAGATCCCCGAAGTTCTGGCTGGCGAAGAAGGCACCCCAAGTAACCTTGCCAACCACGCCACCGGCGCTTTCGCTGTTATTTCCGGATACCTTTCCGGTATTCAATGCGTTATGCACCACCGCTATGGATGTATTCCCGGCGATACCGCCCACGAACGAGCCGCTAGCCGAGGCCGATACCGCTCCCGTGTTATAAACGGCGTAGCATCCTAACTGCGCCTCACCGCAAATACCGCCGACCGAGGATTTACCGGATACCGCCCCGGTATTTCCGCATGATTTTACCAACGTGTTATTGAAAAGCAACTCATCTGAACCCAACCGGGTACTGCCGATAATGCCGCCCACGCCGATGTAACCATCGATATTTCCCTCATTCGTACTCGCATATATGTAAGAGACACCCGTACCTCCGGCGATACCTCCGGTGGCATACCCGCCGTTGCTCGCATCCGAGGGATTATAGGCCTTGGAGCCTGTGATGTTACCCGTATTTACGCACCCTAGGATAGACAGGGAATCGACAGAACCTACCAAGCCCCCGGCTCCTGTATAGTCCGAGCTCACGGATGCGTGATTCTCGCATTGTTGCAGGTAGGATTGGGAATACAACGAACCGACTCCCAACAAACCGCCGACACCATACGACCCGGAAACGGGGGTACTCGTGTTAACGCAACTGTCCATCGCGATCATCCCGTACAGGTCTACCACGCCGACCAGTCCTCCGGCCCCTACGCTTCCTTTGCTCGCCTTGATATAACCGCCGGAAGTCGTGCAGCCAATGAGCGAGGTCTTATCACGCATATCGCCCGCCGATACCGCCCCTCCGACCAATGCGCCGACCGCGAAATTCCCTTCCATCTTGGGATTCTCCATCCATACATGTTTAAAGATGGCTTTCTCCGTGTAACCGAAGAGGGCGATCCCGGTGGAGTTCTGGCGGGTGGCCCACAGGTTTTTGATCTTATAGCCGTTGCCATCGTAAATACCCCGGAACGGATTGTTAGGGACATTACCGATCGATAGCCAGCCGAACTGGTGGTCGCTATCATAGGAAGCCTTATCCATGTTGATATCCGCTATTTGCAGGAAATAGGTACTTGCCGTCAGAAATTTATTCTGGGTTTGATCGTTCGTCATGCTGCGGAGGCGTTTCAAGTGATCGTAACTACTGATGATAAAGGGATCCTCCGCGGTTCCGTTTCCGGACAGGTTCGCCGTCTTGTTGTACGGATCGAGAACCCTTACCGTACCTTTCGATATCTCTATCCGGCATCCCAGCCCATATTCATTCCAAGTGGTATCGGCCTCGGCCTCTGTTACGACAGGAGTAGTCAGGTACAGCAACCGATAGATGCCTTCTTTCAATCCGGTGTCGAGGGTCAGGATCGATTGACCATCCAGACGTATGTGCCCTCCCCTGCGGGTAATGACCGTGCCGTCTTCCGTACGCATCGTACAGATAAACTCGGGGTAATGGAAATTCTCCGTCTCGTCTTGCAGGGTGATTACATATTGAGAACCCTCGAACGTGTCCCCGTTTCCCGGAGGCGTGACTCCCGAATCGTTATCGTCTTGGCAGGCGAGCAATAATAAGCCGCATAGGTAAAAGAGATAAAACGGCCAGCTTGTTTTTTTCATATGCAGAGTAACTTGTTTTGGATGCCAAAGGTATTGGGGTCTAGGGTTCCGGGCAAGAAAAGAATAGCGACAATTCCGGTATAGGAGAGCGACAAATTCGCTTTTCTCCTGAAAAGCACGAATCCATCGTGGTTTATTTCTCTTTCTCGCCTATAATCTCCCGGTATTGAGAGGGAGGCATCCCGTATCTGTCTCGGAAGGATCGCTGGAAAGTACGCAATGTACCGAAGCCGCATTGTTCCGCTATTTCCTTTAAGGTGACTGGATTTTTTAGGGAGAGCAGATGGCGGGCGTTTTCCAAGCGATACATTGTTATATATTCCAATACGGTCTGGTCGTTTTCTTCCCGTAGGGCATTCGCTAGTGTCCGTTCATTAATCTGTAAGGCTTTGGCGAGTTCTTTCCGGTCTAATGCCGGATTCCGGTAGAGCCGTTCGTTGATCATGAATGCGCCTAAGCGTTGTATGATCTCGTAAGACGTCGGTGGATTGGTGATTTTCGCGGCCGGTTGTCCCTCTGATTCCGGTTCAAGGGATAAGAAGTTCTTCGCCCATTTGTCGTGTTCTTCCAACCGGGTTACGAGTAGCCGGTTCTTCGCGTTTAGTTTATTGGCATAGATAATATATAAGGAAAGTAAGAGGGTGACGAGACCGATGATGATAAAAGCTAGTTGTAAATACCGTGTTTTTTGTAGGTTCTCCTGTTGGGTCTTCTCCACTTCGTATTGGATTCGCAATTCATCAAGCTGGCGTGCGATCTCCTCTTTTGCGATGGAATCGTTGGCTTGGATATAATCGCGATACAGCCGGATACTTTGCTGAGGTTGTCCGCTTAAAAATAATAGTTCGGCCTTGGTTCGTATGTCATTTAGGTAGAAAGGGTAATAATCCCGGTGTGTCTCCAGCAACGTATCGATGTAGGCTATCGCCTCTTTATAGGCACCTTCCTCGTAACGCAGTAAATAACGGGCCTCATAGAAATGCTCGTAAGCACGGGCGGGGAAGGCGGGAAGCATATAAGTGCGGGCTTCCCGCAGGCAGTCTCTCGCTTCCTCTTTCCGCCCGGCTTTTAGTAGAGCGATGGCACGAAGGGAGAGATGGGTGACAGGGTAATGTCCGCTAGGGTCTTTCCAGCCTTTCCCATTCCAGTAAGCCAGCATTTCACCATATAGGTCGGCGAGGGGAAGCATCTCCTCATACCTCTCGGCTTTCTGGCAAGTCATGATTTGCCATTCGCACAGGCTTTGTGCTGTCGTGAAGGCGTTTAGGCTTTCTTTATAAGAAGGGCAGGTTTGCGAGCCCTCCCGTAATACGGAATATGCCTTCTCGTATAGGTTGAGCTTGTAGAAGATCTGGCCTTGTACCCTAAGGGCCATCGCCATACCTACGGGTTGCCCGATCCCCTTGGCTTGCTGATACATAAGCTCGGCCTCCTCTTGTGCCTGGCGATAGGCTTGATCGGAGAACAAGCGGTTGATAAGCAGGTTGTATAAGGCGAAGTAGTAGTCATATTGCCGGGTGTCGAGCAGGAAAGTCATGATAGGGCGTGCCTCTTCCTTGAATCCGGTGGGACGCATATTCGCCATCGCTTGCAGATAGGAGGCATAGGCGAATCCAAGGTCTGCCGTGTCTTTCCGGGCTTGGGCGTTATTGATAACTCGCTTCCAATCGTCGGGTGATTCGCTTTCGCGTGCCTCTTTCTTTAATGTCTCGAAAGAATCCGGGGAGGAGACTGGGTTTGTCGTTTCTGCCTTAACGTAAGGCAATGCCCCGATAAGTAGGAGAGAGACTATGAGAATATATTTTATCGATAAGAAGTATTTCATCAATATATGTTATTTCAAGATCACAAAGATACGGATAATCTGTTTTTGATGGGCATTAAGATTCTATGAATAACCTGATTTTTTATCTATTGGAATGAGAAGTAATGCCGCAACCGCTCCCGGTCGTATTCCGTGAACTCCTCCAGTAAGGCTAGGTTCTCCCAGCCCTGTAACTTGCCTTTCTTCCGGACTTGTCGCTCGATAACCCGGGCCTGTTTATAGCTGACATATGGGTGACTTGCCAGTTCTTTAGCCGACAATTGGTTGACAGGTAGCTGACTTATAGCCGACAGGTCTGCCGAAAACCACGATTTCATCGATTTATAGCGTTCCTCGTCGATACCATATACTTCCCCTAATTGCTCTACGCTATAAAAGCCCCCTAATAGCTCCCTGTATTTAATGATCCGTTTGGCGAAGACGCTACCAATTCCCGGAACTTTCTTTAGGGCGGTGGTATCGGCCGAATTTAATTCTACAACTGTTCCTAACGGCCATTTTTCTACCTTTGGATATGAGGGTAAATGGAGGTTTGATTCCCTTCGGATGCGTTTGGGATTTCGTTCGGAGGGAACTTTGTTTTCTTTCGAGTGGAATTTGTTTTCTTTCCGGGTGGGATTCGGGGGATTTCCGTTCGGGGTAATTGGAAGGGAGGTGTCTTGTTTCATATTGTCCGTGACCAGATCATCGGGCAGAACCTTTGTCCGGGAAAAATCCGTCAAGATAATTGCGATCCATGCCATCGCTATTAAGGAAAGGAGTAGGGTAAGAGCCTGCCTTTCCCCCTTGGAGAAATAAAGTAAATCACGCCATTTCATAGTCTTATGTTTTGATTTGTGGAACTTCCACCGACAAAGGTAGAAGTTCCGTTTCTATTGACAAGGAATTCTCGGTATTATTTACCGGTAATCCATTTCAAGATCCCTAATTCGTTCAAGAATACGATACCGATGGCGATTGGGGCCACGTATTTCATAAAGAATACGTAAGCGCCGAAAAGACGGAACTTAAGAGTCCCCTCATTGGTCAACTCGGCTTTCAATACTTTTTTATCGACACGTGTACCTACGAAAATACAAGTGAGCATACCTCCCAGCGGTAGCATGATCTTGGCGGTCAGGTAATCCAGTGCGTCGAAAAAGGCCAAGCCTCCAATCGTGAATCCTTTCATCACCCCGAATGAGAGAGAACTGAAAATTCCTAAGAAAAATACCCCTAAGGAAACGATTAAAGCCGCTTTCTTGCGTGTCATGTGGAACTCCTCAAGAACGTAGGCTGTAGCTACCTCATGTAAAGAGATCGTGGAAGTCAGTGCCGCCATCGCTAGCAAGATATAAAAAATACAGGACCACAAGCCACTCAGCGGTAATTGTCCAAATACGTTCGGCAACGTGATAAACACGAGTTCCGCACCAGCGGAAGGGGTGATGCCGAAACTGAATACCGCCGGGAATATCATGATACCGGCCAATACGGCGACAAGCGTATTAATGATTGTCACCTGCCAAGCGGTGGCCTGCATATTCGTATCTTTCCCGAAGTAAGAGGAGTAAGTGATCAAGCAGCCCATACCCAAACTCAAAGAGAAGAAAGCCTGTCCTAGTGCGCTCAAGACCACTGAGGAAGTCAATTTGCTAAAGTCTGGCTTGAAAAGGAAAAGCAATCCGGCCTCAGCGTTCGGTAAGGTCACGGAACGTACGCACATGATCAGCAAGATCAAGAATAAAAGCGGCATCATGATCTTAGAGGCCCGTTCGATACCTTTTTCTACACCCGAGACAATCACGAAGTGAGTTAACCCGATAAAAGCGCCCATCCAAAAGATCGGACGGAAGACATTGGAGGCGAAATCCTGAAAATCGGCCGTATAGTCTATATCCGGCTGTCCATACAAACGGCCACTTAGCGTTTGCCAAACATATTCAAGCGTCCAACCGGAGACGACCGAGTAATAACTTAAGATCAAAAACGCGGCCAAGATACCGTTGTACCCAATCCAGCACCATTTTGTACCGGGAGCCATTTTCTTGAAAGAACCCACCGTATTGCTGCGGGAATGCCGGCCGATGAAAAACTCGGTTATCATTACCGGAATGCCCAAGAATATCATGAAAAGTATGTAGACCAGTAGGAAGGCCGCACCTCCGTTCGCTCCCAGCATATACGGGAAGCGCCATACGCTTCCCAATCCGACGGCGCATCCTACGGTAGCTAGTACTACGCCCAATTTACTACCGAATGTGACTCGATTGTTTGCCATATTATTTATTGTTGCTTTTATGCTTTTAATTGTTACCTATTTTCTTATTTTCGGGAGCAAAAGTAATAATTTGAATTAATTTGTTCGTGTAAAGTATAAATAATTTAGTGAAAGGAGTATGAAACGAGGACGTAAGAAAAAGTTAGCAATCTCATTGATGGATTATATGGGAAAACGAAGAGACATGAAACGGCAGTTAAAGAAAGAAGGGACAGCTGAGTTGTATGAGGTGGCCGTAAGGCATTTTTTAAGATTCGTGAAGAACCCGGGGTTCTGTTTGGCCGATTTGAATCGTGCGTTGGTGATAGATTTCATCACGTATCTTCAGGGAAAAGGATTAGCTACTAATACGGTAAATACGTATATCAGTAGTTTGCGGGCGCTTTATAATATGGCTTGCCAAGAGGCGTTGATTCCTGCGTCATATTATCCGTTTGAGAATTTGAAACTCCGGCGTGCGATGACGGCGAGGCGTGCGATTCCCGCATCTTTGTTCCAGCAAATCGCTCAGATCAAGGTGGCGGATGACCCGCAAGTGGAATTATCGATAGATCTTTCCTTATTCAGTTTTATGGCTTGCGGGATGCCTTTTGTGGATATAGCGTACTTGACGAGGCAGAATATCCGGGGGAATGAGTTGGTATATCACCGTCATAAGACAGGACGTATGATCCGGTTGGAGATAACCAGTAGTATGTTGCAATTGATCCGGAAATACGCGGATCGGCAGCGAGCGACCGGATCGCCGTATTTGTTCCCGATTCTTCCGCCCGGGAATCCGGACCATTTGAGGTATAAGCGTAGCTTGGCTCGGCATAATGCCCGGCTGAAACGGATTGGGCAAACTTTACGGTTACCGAATCCGTTTACGTCGTATGTTGTTCGCCATAGCTGGGCATCAGAAGCTTTACGTTGCGATATGCCGATGGCCTTGATCAGCCAGGCGTTGGGGCACTCGTCGGAGAAAACGACTCGTTTTTATCTGGAAGAATTGGATATATCACGTTTGGCTCATGCGAACATGAAGGTGATAGGCTCTGTAAATCGGATTTTAGAGAAAAGGATGGATGGTTTGTGAACTTATTTATGGAATAAGGAGTTTTAGCGTTAAAATAGTAACTTCCTCCCTATTAGTTCACAAAAATACATAATAAATATTTTATTATCACAACTTTTCTGCATTAAAATTGTCAAGTTCTTTTCACCAAATAAGGAATTTAGGGGAAGCTATGTCTTTAAAATGAACCATATTCACCTTTATTGATTCACTCTCTCAACTGAAGAGGAATTTCCATACTCTACAAATTCCTATTGAATATCAAAAATAAATAATACAATAAGCTCGTTTGGATAGGCCTGTATGTAAGCCATTGACTGGTAGCTGTATAGAAACACCATAATATTTATTGGATTTCACGTACGTGTTTTCCCAAAAACACGTACGTCTTTTCAGGAAAACACGTACATGTTTTCCTGAAACGTTCCGTGCGGTTTATTGATATACTATATAAACGACAATAAGATGTTGTTTAACGCTTATTCTCCGCTAACGTTTTTGAAACGCTAAACCTTATTCCATAAATAAGTCCACGGGCCATTCTTGCCGTTAGTTGATTTTTGGAAGTTGGGTCTTGAGGGGCAGAAGGGTGAGAAGATATAAGATTAACAACCATAATGAATAAGAAAGAATGAAGAAGACGATTTTCATGCTATTCTTGTTGGCAGTCCCGTTTCTTTCGAGAGCGCAGGGGGTGCCGGTCGAAGGGAAAGGCTCCATGATTGGGATCAAGAGCAATATTCCTTATTGGGCTACTGCCACGTTTAATTTAGGGGCTGAAGTTTATCTCGCCCGTCATTGGACGCTTGAGTTGGAGGCTGGCTTGAATCCGTTCAGCGGTAAGAACGATGATGGGAGTTATGGCCGCTCACTGAAGCATTTGCGTCTGCACCCGGAGTTGAGGTATTGGTTTTGCGAGACGTTTAACGGTCATTTCCTCGGTGTGCATACTCCGTACCTACTATATAATGTAGCCGATATCAAATGGCTGGGTACAGAGGGTGAGCGTCACCAGGGATGGGGTGCAGGAGCTGGTGTCAGTTATGGATACTCTTGGTTGCTATCTCGCCATTGGAACTTAGAGGCCACGGTGGGCGTGGGTTATCTGTTCTTGAAATCGGACAAGTATCCCTGTGCGAATTGCGGCCGCAAGCAAGAAGGGATCAAGAAGCATTACTTCGGGCCTACGCAGGCGGCGATCAATCTCATTTACCAATTTTAATCGATGGAGGACTGAAAAATGAAGAATCTACAAGGATGGATGACACTTGGGATCGCCTGTTTGGCCGGTAGTGTGGGTACTACGATTCCCGTACAGGCGCAGCAGACGGCTACCTCCATCGTCGTGAAGGAGCGGTTGGTGGAGCATGTGGGCGATCGCTTGATAATTGATATGAAACTAGCGTTGGACGAGTTGTCGCTACCGGCCAACCGGAGTTTGGTTTGTACGCTGCTGATCGAGCGGGGCGATAGCGTAAGGGTTTTGCCTCCCGTGATCGTGAACGGGCGCAACCGCCAGATCCAGTACGAGCGATCCAAGCGTGATGCGACGGCGAACGGAGAGTTTGTCTTACGCCGTCACAATGGGAAGGAGCAGACGTTCGATTACCATGCCTCCATTCCTTTCGTCAAGTGGATGGAGCGTTCGGAGGTGTCGCTGGTAGCCGATTTTTGCGGTTGCGGCTGGGAGGCGTTGAGCAATGACAAGTCGCCGCTTTTCCCGATCCGGATCGCGGAGCCTGTGGTATTGCGGCCGCTTTTGGCCTACGTCACGCCGGAGGCGGAGCGTGTGAAAGAGCGTGTGAAGGAAGGAAGCGCCTTCCTCGACTTCCCGGTAAACCGCACGGAGATATATCCCGAGTATCGCGATAATCCCTCAGAGCTGCGCAAGATCCTTGAGACCGTGTCGTCGGTGAAGGAGGATCCTTACGCTACCATCACGGAGGTATATATCAAGGGTTTCGCGTCGCCGGAAGGTACCTATAAGCATAACACTTATTTGGCCGAGCATCGCGCCAAGGCGTTGATCGAATATGTGAAGGGTCTTTACCACTTCGAGCAGGCCCGTTTCACGGTGGATTTCGAGCCGGAGGACTGGGCCGGATTGGAGAAACGGGTGGAGAACTCCTCGCTTGCGGACAAGGAGGAGCTGCTGGCCATCATCCGTGCGGACGAACCGAAGGATTACGACCGCCGCGAGGCGAAGCTGAAGGCGTTGAACGGGGGGGCCTCGTATCGGGTGCTCTTGCGTGATATTTATCCCGCCTTGCGCCATTCGGATTATGCGGTGCGCTACACGATCCGCTCGTTTACGGTAGAGGAGGCCCGTGAGCTGATCTATTCGGACCCTAGGCAGTTGAGTCTAAACGAGATGTTCCGGGTGGCGCAGACGATGGAACCGGGTAGCGACGCTTACCGCGAGGTGTTCGAGATTGCCGTGCGTATGTATCCGGAGGATCCGGTGTCGAATCTGAACGCCGCCCTTACGGCGATCGACGCAGGTCGCTTGGAATCGGCCCGCCGTTATTTGGCGAAGACTTCCGATTCTGCGGAGCGTACCTTGGCGGAGGCGGCCATCGCCATGCTGGAGAACCGCTTGGACGAGGCGGAGGCCCTGCTGGGCAAGCTGTCCGGTGATCCTTCCGTAGCCTCGCAGGTGGAGGAGAACTTGAGGCAGATCGCCGCGAAGCGGGAGGAACTGGCGGATTGATGGCGAGAGCTGTGATCGCAGGATGATAATAATGAGTGTCAAATATAAAAACGGATGAGAAACATGAAAAAGAATTATTTATTAAGCGCGGCCGCCGCTTTCTTGCTGGCGGTTACGGGTTGCTCCGATGATATCGAAAACGGAGGTAATTCCGGTGGTGAGGACGATGGCGGCAAAGTCTATATGACAGTGAACGTCTCCACGGTGTCGAAGGGGGCATTGACGAAGGCGGGAGGAACTCCTTCTAATCCTAATAACGATGGTGCCGGCTGGGGCGAGGACGGCAACGGTTTCTTGGAAGAGTTCGATGGCGCTAATGAGGGTAAGGTGTATGATGTTAATATCTTCTTGGTGAAATATGACGGTAATACATTTGACTCTAACCCCTTGGACTTCTTTAATGATGACGCAAATAAAAATTTAGAGATTGCCGGACAGGGTTGGTATGAATCTAAGACTGGTGTTGATCCGAGTGGAGGTGGCGAGCCTAATCATGACAGTGCCGGAAAAGTGACGATGAAGGTGACGATGAATGAGGAGCTGACAGCAGAAGGACATACGTATCAAGTCTTTACGGTAGTTAATGCCGGAAATAGAATAGAGGGTATTACTACTTTGGGTGACTTACGAGACAGAGTAACTTTAAAGGATTTATGGACTGGCACTAATCAGGTTTCGAAAGCGGATCACTTCATTATGTCTACGCACAAGATGAAAGGCGTAGATGGCATAGGGAATTCGCTTGTTCGCATTTCCGTGGAAAATACAGATGAGACGAAACCGGCGACAACAACCGTATTCGTGGAGCGTATGGCCGCACGTATCGACTTGGGATATGCTGCTGTATTAGAGACAGATAAAATACTCGAAAGCTCTCCGGTAAAGAATAAAGGCTCATTCAAATTGACGGGTTACAAGGTCGTGAACCAATGGAAGGGTAACAGCTACGTGTTTAAGCAGGTCTCTCCTAAAGCGACAAAGAACTTTGGCGAAGGGTCAAGTTTAACGGATGCGATGGTTGGAAGTTATACTAAAAGTGGTAATGACTTTAAATATTTGGGTGATGAAGTATGGTCTATGACGGTGCTAAATAATGCGGATGGCTCTTATAATTATGTGCTGGATCCGTCGATCAACCGAAAAAAGGTACCTATGAATGAAGGCGATGATCCTTGGACTCAATTCGAGGACTCTTATATCAACTATTTTAATCCGGAAAACAAAGACTTAAATAGGGTTGAGAATATGGCTAAGATTCCTGATGCTAATACTGAAGCTTTTTATAAAGGATTGAATGATAGAATATATTACCCCGTCGTGTACACCAAGGAGAACACGTTGGATCGTGAGGCGCAAGTAAATGGTTATTCTACCGGCGTTATTTTCGAGTCTGAGTTTATGCCAGATGGTGATAATTTTAAAGTCAGTTTCTATAATAAAGATGCGGGTTCTATTGAGTCTGTTCCTTTAGATAACAATAAAACATTCCTTTTGGCAGTCCATAAGAACGGTGAGGGTGCGACTGTCCGTTCTGTCTATAAAGATCTTCCGTCTGTTGCCGCTTGCGCATTTAATTTGGAAGAGGGTTCGAATCCTAATTTATTGAAAGGCTTAATGAATGGCTGGGATGGGATAACATTACCGAATTTTGCTGATGTACAAAAGGCGATTAATTCCATGTCTGATCAGAACGGATTTGAGATTGCGTTTAAGAAATATCTTAGTGACATGATTAAGGGCGAAACAAACTGGAAGGAAGAGCTAACAATGCGCCTATGCTATACTGAATTTAGAAAGAAACAAAATGAGAATGGCGGTGGTCATCTCCCTGATACCTACACTGATCCGAATGATTTCACCCCGGATCAGATCGGTAATTTGTACCAATTCTACAACGTTTCCTTATACAAAGGCGGAAAGAGCTATTACAAGTTCTGGATCCGTCATAACGATAACGGGAACGATGGTATGATGGGCGTGATGGAGTTCTGTATCGTGCGTAACAACGTGTACCAATTGTACGTGACGGGTGTGCGTGGCTTAGGTGACCCGCTGCCTTACACGCCGGGTAAGGATACGCCGGACAAACCGGATGAGACGGATGATGTTACCATCGACGTCACCATCTACGTGAAAGATTGGGTGAAACGCACGAACAAAGACATCATTATTTAACCCTACCCCTCCGGGGGATTCCTACGATGGGCATTGTAAGCTCCTTACGATGCCCATCCAAGCCACCTTACGATGCCCATCATAAGAACCTTATAATGGGCATCATGGTTTACCTCCATCCCCGGTAGTACGGGCGGAGGATTACTGTGTATCTTAATAAAATGATTATGAACCGTTTATTTCATACCTGCAAACAGTTGATTGGCGTAGCTGCCTTGTCCGTGGGGCTATACGCTTGCGATTGGATACACGACGACTCGCTGCCGCTTTGCGAGTTCCGGCTGTATTTCAAGTACGACTATAATATGAAATTCGCCGACGCTTTCCAGCATGAGGTAGACTTCGTTACGCTCTTCTTCTGCGACCAAGAAGGGAACTTCCTCTTCCAGCGGCGGATCGAGAAGAGCGAGCTGGACGAGCGGAACTCCATCGCCCTCGACATGGAGCCGGGTACCTATCAGGTAGTCACTTGGGCCGGGCTGGACAAGGGCAGTTACGCATGGAACGATCCCGCCGAGGCGTCGCGGGCTGTCGAGAGGGCGCAAGACGTCAAGGTACGTACCTTGCGTGAGGACGATACGACACAACCCAACGAGCTGCACCCGCTTTGGCATAGCCTCGATACCTTCACCGTGACGCGCGACATGCCCGAGGAGAAGGTGATCAGCCTCGCCAAGAATACCAACAAGCTACGTGTCGTGCTGCAAAACGTGATGGGGGAGGACATGGACGTGAATAACTTCTCCTTCCGGATCGTGGCCGACAACGGGTATATGGATTACGACAATTCCCTGCTGCAAGATCCCACCATCCACTACCTGCCTTATTATACGGAGAACGTGGAGCTGGGAGCCGACCCGACCCCCGGCGCTACCGTGGGCGGGCAATACGTGGCCGTGGCCGAGATGAACACCATGCGCCTGATGGCGGGCCGCAACTACCGCCTCATCATCCGTCACCACGGATGGGAGAAGGATGTGCTGAACGTGAACCTCAACGATTACCTCCTTCTCACCAAGATGGAGGGGCACCGTATCTCCCCGCAGGAGTATCTGGACCGGCAGGATGAGTACTCGATCATCTTCTTCCTTACGCCGAAGGTATGCCCCGATTGCCCGGATAAGCCTACGCCTCCGGATCCGCCGGGACCTGACAATCCTGACAACCCGGATAATCCCGATGGGCCTGATCCGGAAGACCCTACGATCGTGGGGTACGCCTGCTTCAAGATACAGGTGAAAGACTGGGTGATCCGTATCAACGATGGTATATTGTAAACTGAGATTTATTAAATAGCGCGAATGATGAGACGTTATACCCTATATAACCAATTGATGGCGGTCGCCGCCGGTCTTTGCCTCTGCTGGCTCTGCGTAGCCTGCGGCGAAGACCGGGGGGGCGATCTCCCCGACGACGACCCGAACAGTTGTGTCGTGACCATCACCCTGCGGACTTCCCGCTCGGCACGACCGCCGCAAACGAAAGCCGGCGAGACAATTACTTGGGAAGATGATGATGAATACGAGCGAGACATCACGGACTGGCTGGTGGTGGCGTATGATGATGAGAACGCTGAATTGGCCGGATATACATCTAGAGAGGGTACGTGGACGCCGGATGTCAATGATCCTGATGATTCTCATACGGAGGTAGAGATGAGGTTACCCCTCGGCAAATACTCTTTTTATGCGTTCGCCAATTTGCAGTCGCTGGAAGATGGTACATCGTTGTATCAAAAAATTACCGGGGCACATTCCTTGGCGGAACTGTCGGAGGTGAAGATATTGGACTCGGGAACGAGTATCGATACAAGGAATGAGGAGAAAAAGGGTAAATTCGGAGGCGAGGAAGCGTCTCGAAAGCGCATCCCCATGAGCAGCTACGCCCAGGAGTATACGCTGAAACCCGCTCCGGCAGAGAACAAATTCGAGATTCCCTTGATCCGCATGATCGGCAAGGTACAAGTGAAGATAACTAACAACTTAGACAAACCTATAACCGTAAAACAATTGGACATCATGAACCTCCGCAAGGGAAGCCTGCCGATCTGGCTCTTGCCTTGGGGAAATAACAAGTATTTGGAGACTGCCGGAGAAGGTGGTGCGGAGCGACTGGCCCCGAATCTTCCGACTGGAGAGACGGTAGAGGAAACGGATTTATTTAAAGAGGAGATCATCCCTTCCGAAGCGAATCAAGAGGTACCTGCGAAGATCAAGGACGGTGCGGAAGGCCACAACATAAAGACTTATACCCGCTACATCCCCGAAGGCAATGCGGGGGCGAGAGAGATCCTGCTGGGTGTCGATATCGAAGGCCGTCCTCGCACGGAGCATACCACGAGCTTCGGTTTCGTGCGCCGCAACGACCTGCTGATTATCCCGGTCTTGATAACCAACATCACGACAAAATTGGAAGTAGCCGAGCAACGCCTCCCCATCGGAGTCTACCCGACCGCCTTGGTCTATGGTGAGAAGACGGGCGTGCAGATCCTGACACCTGTAGAACACACCCTGCAAGCCGCCGGCGACTTGTCGATCCGTTTCGAGATATCCGGCATAGATGGCGTGACAGGAGATTTCTCCATCAAGGGCTATGAGGAAAAGGAGGGGGGAAATGTCGCGACAGAGAAGTACAGTTCCGTCAGCTGGAAGAATGCCGATGCGAATAAACCGCTAATCACGGCCATAAACGTAGACAGAACGAGCTTTGAGACGGATGCGGAATTGGATATTCCCGAAACTGCGCTTACGCCGGGTACGGGACAAGGCGGTCTGAAGAAAGCCGGCTCTTTCACGATCCGTACCCAAGAACTGGGCGGAGAAGCGGATGCCACGGTCGTCCTCACACTCGTGATAAAATACGGCGAGAACATGGAGCAAGAGATGCAAATCCCTTACACCATTCAAATAAGAAACTACGAAAAACAACAACAACCATAATATAACAACAACAAACTAAGAAAGGAGGACCTGACGGATGAAACCATCAATCAACCTACGATATAAATCCCTGTTATTAACTTGCTTGCTGATCCTGTCCGCCGGTACGGTTGCGTCGGCGTGGGGGCAGACGTACACAATCAATTATAAGAATGGTTCACCCCAAACCGGTATTACAGAACGTGTGGATACGGTGTATATAGCGGACGGGGAAGCGAGGGAGTTGTTTATTCCGGAGTTGAGAAGTGTTCATTTATCAAATTATCATTGGTATCTCCGTTGGTATCGATTGAATGGTGAAACCCTGACAAAGGATAATATAAAAGGTAAAGGTGTAAATCCTACGGATGATGGTTCTTTTGTGCTGGGAGGTTCCTTGGATCCTAATCCTAGGACGTATGATGCTTGTTTACAGGATGCGGGAACTTCTCTTTTTTGGTATAGAGGTTTTAACAAAAACAAGGATGTACCGGGAGCGTCTACGGTTGAATATAAAGTACAGAAGGTGGAAGACGATTCTGTTTTTTGTGATGTGAGCCAAAATATAGATTATGTTGATGGAGAAATAAATTCTTCCAATAAATTTACAGAACCAACCCTTTCCATACGCTATAAGTTCGTTATTCGTCCGGCTAAGGAGATCGCTGAGCGAATAAAAGCTTCCGGAGCGAATGATACGATTCCTTTTATTAAAGAGGATATATACGTTCCTGAAAACAGCGAGACGATCAATATACAATTGGGCCAAATTGCCAATAACTATGCGTGGTACGATGAGAATAGCACAACTATTGTGCAGGGAGATTATTACCAATATCGCAGAGATGGAGAGAAATGGACAAATATTGAATCGGGCGATAAACTTCATTGGAAGCAGATGATAAGTTCGATAGAGGTAGGTAGGAAGCCTGTGACGTATGATGTGCGGGCGGTAAATGGAGACAAGTATAGTCCTGTGCTGGCTCAATACAAGCTTATCCCCGGTGATTATGGTTTTATGTTGCAGTCGGGGCAAGAAACATCCGATGATACAAGACGTAACCCGGATAAATATCCGGATCTTTATGAGAGAATCGGGTATATAAATTTCGACCGGGGGGATACAATACTTATAGGAAAATTAACCCCGGAAAACAATATAGCGGATATTGGTTTTCCTAAAGATAAGGGAAAATGGTTGGATTTGGGAATTACGGAGTATGCCCCGTATGATTATAAAAATCACATCGAAACAACTCGGTTTAGACCCCTGCAAAATCAATACGGTTTGTTTCGAACAGCGAATGTAGATAAGGTATCAACGCCAGGCGTAAAGATTGGTGGCAGAGAGTCTTTTTGGATTATGAACGTTACAACTGGAGTTAAAGAACAAATTTACGACCGGACTTATTATAATACTAAAGGAGATTCATTAGGTTATTTCTTTTATGTAGATGCTGCGAATTTGCCGGGACGCTTGGTGAAAATGGAATTGGATGGTGATATATGCCAACATACCGGTATTTTGGTTAATTTTTGGGTGAATGATATGACTACTACCTTCTACGGCAACGAATACAATGCTTATCCTCTTCCTCCTAATATTAATATGAATTTTATCGGAGTGAAGAAGGGGGAGGATGGTAAAGAGGTTGAAGTCGTTTTACACCGTTTTTCTTCGGGAAATGCAAAGACTAGTTATACCGGTGATCTTATTAATGGCAAGCCAATTAATGTAAACATCGGCAAATGGCAACAATTAATGTACACCTTTTCTGTGCCCGAATCGCTTGTTGGTTATGACAAATATTATCTAGAAGTACAAAACAACACCCTTCACTCTAACGGTGCGGACTACGCCATCGATGGTCTGCGTATCTACCGCACCAAGCCCAAGATCGACGTGAAACGAGTAGATGTATGTTCCTCTGCCAACTTAACTGTTTCTACGGAATATGAGCTTTTGCTTAATAATATGGGGTGGAGCATTCAACCGAATGCGTTGGCTGTCATTGAAGATAAAATGAAAGACGGTGTTACGGAAGACTCAAAGCATATATGGAAATACCGCTATGGTTTGATGGGGGGTGATCCAAGTCAAAGGGAAAATAATCTCAATAAAACGATCGGAAACGTTTATATCGGAGCTACCGATAAAAGGGAAACCGGGAAGATAGACAAGCCTGAAGATTGGATTACATTGAATACGGATTTGAAGGACTATGCGAATGAGAACTATAACAATCGAAGCAAAGTGTATCGTATCATCGTTCCGACAGAGAAAGGGTTAAATCATGATGGATTTCAAGGTCTGACAAGTTATGAGACCGCAATGCATCGGCAGATTGTTGTCAACCTACGTATGATCAATGATTTCTTATACGATGCCAAGAGCAACGTTTGGAATGCGGATATAGACACACTCGTTACAAAAAAATATGGTGGACTATACGAGGATAAGGCAGCCTATATCAACTATTTGACAGAGGGTTTGAAAACACTTTGTCAAAAACAAAATTGGGACTATATCGTACCGGATCCGCAAAATATTAATATAGATGCGGTCATAAACGGCTATGAGATATATGAACAATTGATACGAGCCGTATGTTCGGTGATGGGTATCTCTCGTCCTCGTGTGCCTTGGTGGGATGCGGAAAATACAAATATCATCCAGTTGGGTGCCATTGATGTGAATAAGACGGAGCTGAAATATAAAGGTGAGAAACCATACGGAAGCGGGACGCAGGTAGAGCCTGCTTCCGGCAAGTATGATGTGGTGATATTTAGTGCGGCCGCAACAGTGACTAGTGATGAAGTGGTGAATTTCCCGAATGCCTATGCGGGATATGGCTTCGACGATCCTTGCCTTCTGACGGTTCCTTTCACCGTACTCCCATCCGTTACGATCGTGGCAAATACCAAGACCCAGTTCCCGGAGGGCGCGATCGCTTGCGAGGGACGGATCAGCGTGATTGAAAAGGCTATCGTGTTGGTGGAAGAAGTAGATGAAGATAATAATTCACTTGGGGTAACAGATGAGTTTGAAAAAGTTTTCCCTGATGTGCCATATACATTCGATTGGTTCTTGGGAGATTCGTTGGCTTTTGCAACTCTTGACGGAAAGCAGGGGTTAACGGATATATTGCGCTCTTATAGAGATGAGCTTAAGGGTTCTGAAGCTTCTGCGGATGGTTTGATTCGGTACTGCGAAGAAAACTACAAGGAAGAGGTAACCCGACAATTGAAGGAATTGCTTTTGGGTGATGTAGACAACGAGCCACGATTAGTGATTGGTGGTGAGTATGGAAAAGCAGAGTTCCGCTGGACAGAAAAGGTGGTGGCGATTCCTTACTTGCCTGATGATCATGAGGATGAAAAGGGACGTATATGGCTCTTTTGTAATGAGCCTCACGAATTAACAATGGAAGCCGCTCCCGCTCCGACACTACTTGCCGGTTTCCCGGATGTGGAGTACCCGGAAGGAATGGAGCATTATCCCCATGTACCCCTGCGTATCGGCTTGCCGAATATCATGGAGAAAAGCATAAACGATATTCCTATTCAAGGAGAAGGCTTGACAATGGGTATGACGGAATCCAACCGATTAGGTATGCCGTATGATGACAAGGATGATGCTACGACTATATTCTTGCGACAAGGGCAGACGTATACTGCGGTAGGTAAGTTGACGAATTTGTCTGCGAAAGCTAAAAGTGGAAATGATAATGGCGGCGGATTATTCTCGATGACCTTTAATGAGGATGCTTATAAAGAATTCGCCGAAGGCCAAATCTATTCACTCTATATTCCATTCGGTGAATATAAGGACGGAATTTTCGTAAAAGGCTCTTGCGAGGGATATGCTACCTTGCTTGTCAAGATCGTACCGGAGTATCTGACTTGGCAGGGTACAAACACCGGCGAGGCATGGTATAATGACATGAACTGGCATCAATCCACGAAAGGGGAATTGTATATAGATCCGAACGGAACAGACGGTACGGATGCCAACGGTAAAGATCTTGTGACTGCCGCCTTCGCCCCGCTTCATTTCACCCGTATCACGATCCCGGGAGGGCAGACACTGGAATTGGAAGACTTGAAAGAGGATAAGAATTTACTGCAAGGAATTGATACGACATCTAAAACAAAGGCTACCCAATATATCCAATACGATATGGCGGTAAATAAGAATGATAAAGGACTTATCGTAGCTCCGTACTATATAAATAAGGTAAAGGCTATCTATTTCAAACCCGAGGCGCAGTTACGCCGTCAGCAATTCCTGACGTACGACACTGCCCGTGTGGAATTCGAGATGACACCTGACGCGAAATATTGGATGGCATCGCCCCTGCAAAGCGTATTCGCCGGCGATATGTACACCGTGAAGAACACAGGCCGTCAGAACACCTATGCTTTCGCCGATATCACCTACAGCACGGCTGACAACGACCGCCAAGCCCCAGCCTTCTACCAGAAAGCTTGGGACAAGGCGATCACGATGTACGTGCCGAAGAGCGAAGCAGATCAAATAGCTTCTTTTCCGGAGAATGGTTTGGATACAACTCATTACGAGGTAGTCCAATCCAACTGGAGCCGTGAATATAACGATGTGAATGTGCCCTACGCTTTAGGAAAGGGATTCTATGTCAGCGTAGAAAAGAAGAATGCGACCGGCTTGGGTGAGAAAGTATTGGTACGCCTGCCGAAAGCGGATGGCTCCTACGAATATGAACCGTGGAAACCGGAGACGAAAAGCGCTACATTGAGAGCCGCCATGACCAAAGCCCCGACTTTAGCAAATCGGATCAATGCTGGTAAACTGGCAGATAACAAGTCGATCAAGGTGGTATTGACAGATGCGAATGGAACGGAAGATTGGTGGAATACGGATAATGGAACCGTCCGTGTTATTGCTGATGGTGACGGCAAGCACTTCCTGTTGGGTAATCCTTATATGTATCCGTTGGATATCGTTCGTTTCTTGAAAGAGAATGAGGCTATCTTAGAGCAAAAATATTGGACATTGGATGTGAAGGAGGGGCTTGTTGTCGGTACACCTGATGTGGCATGGGAAGGTGGAAATGTTACTGATGCTACATCCGGAGCCGTTATCGCCTCCATGCAAGCCTTCTTCGTAGAGCTGAAAGATGCGGCTCAAACGAAAGCGGAAGGTACGGCAACCGGTACCGATCTGAAGGTGGTTCATTTCGATCCCTCCATGATGCAAGGAGAGTCGGAGAAGGTCTCTTCTTCCTTACGTACCGCTACGGCCAAAAACCCGGTATTGAGGCTGACAGCAGAGCGGGATGCATATCGTAGTACGGCCTTGCTGACGCGGCAGGATGATGCTACGAATAGCTATGAGGCAGATAAGGATGCCGTGATCTTGCTGGATACGGAGCTGGAGGAGATCCCGCAGGTGTACACCATCGCCGGGACTCGTGCCGTAGGCGTGAACGTGGCGCGACAGATCGACTTGGTGCCCCTCGGCGTATATGCCGGCAAGGGAAAAGGAGAGGTCACGCTGACGATAGAGGGTATCGGCGATTGGGTGGAGACGCTTTACCTGTACGATGCCGTGACCCGCAAGAGTACGGAGCTGACGGGCGACAGCCATACCCTCCGCTTGGATGGCGGCAGCCACGGACGTTACTTCTTGCGTTCCGGTCTGCCTACCGGCAATGAGCGGATAGCCGATGCCGCATCTATCTCCGTCTATTCGGCCGTGCCGGGCAAGGTGGTGGCCGGTGCCGGTGAGGCGTTGAAGCGGATACAGGTGTTTACGCCGATGGGTCGTTTGGTACGTACCTTATATCCCGCCCGTCCGACTTATACGTTCGATCTCCCGGCAGGCATCTACATTATCCGCACGGAAATCGCCCACGACCAAAAGACGGTGAAACTACGGGTATTGTAAATAAACCCGCTATAATAGACAAGGGGGTGCGGTTCACTTAGAACCGCACCCCCTTGTTGTTAGTTCGTTTCTACCACTCCATCCTTGATATGGATCACCCGATCCGTGTTTGTGGCCAGCTGTTCGTCATGCGTCACGATGACGAACGTCTGGGTCATCTGGTCTCTTAACTCGAAAAAGAGGGCGTGCAATTCTTCCTTGTTCTTGGTATCGAGGCTTCCCGAAGGTTCGTCGGCGAGGATAACCGCCGGGTTATTGATAAGCGCACGGGCTACCGCTACCCGTTGCTTTTCTCCGCCGGATAGCTCGGCGGGCTTGTGTGCCATACGATCGGAGAGTTTCAAGAAGTCCAGCATCTCTTTCGCCCGCTTCTCGGCTATGGCCGATTTCTCCTTGGCGATCAGGGCTGGGATCATCACGTTTTCCAAGGCCGTGAACTCCGGCAATAATTGATGGAACTGGAAGACGAAGCCGATATTCTGGTTGCGGAAAGCCGCCAATTCCTTATCGCCCAATCGTCTTGTCTCCGTGCCATTGATAACCAGCCGCCCGCTATCCGGTGCGTCGAGCGTGCCGATGATTTGCAACAAGGTTGTCTTACCCGCCCCGCTGGGGCCTACGATAGCGACAACCTCGCCCTTGTTTATCGTGAGGTCGATGCCTTTCAATACTTGTAAGGCACCGAAACTTTTCGTTATTCCTTCGGTTTGTATCATATCAAGTTTCTTAGGACGTGCGAGGCAAGGAAACAACCGAACGTTGCCGGCATATAAGAGACCGTTCCCGTGGTCGTACGTTTACATGTTTCGTTTTCAACTTCGATCACGGCGTCCGGATCGGCGAACTCGGTGGAAAATACGACGGGAATCCCTTTGCTTACGCCTAGAGGACGCAACCGTTTCCGCACCGCTTTCGCGAGGGCGCAATTGATTGTCTTGGAGATATCCGCAATCCGTACCAAGGATGGGTCTACCTTAGCGCCCGCCCCCATGGAGGACACGATGGGGATCTTATGGATATATGCTTGGTACATCAGGTATACCTTGGGACTTAGGGAATCGATGGCATCTACCACGAAATCGAGAGGGGCCGATAAGAGTACCTCCTCCGTCCGTTCGTCTCGCAGGAATTCATTCAGGACGGTTAGTTGCAACTGGGGATTGATATCGAGCAAACGCTTGGCTACGACCTCGGCTTTCGGCATCCCTAGGGTGGAATGAAGGGCGGGCAATTGGCGGTTGATATTACTCTCGTTTACCGTATCGGCGTCTATGATCGTCATCTTTCCTACTCCGGCCCGGCAAATCTGCTCGGCGGCATAAGCTCCTACACCTCCCAGTCCAACTACCAATACATGGCTACGGGATAAGCGCTCCATACGCTCCGCTCCGAACAAAAGTTCCGTCCGTGTATTCCAATTGTAACTCATTTATCTATTTTTGAGCACAAAAGTAATCAATTGTTCCGGTTCCTCCAATACTTGCTTTTATCCGAAAGCTTTGTGTCTTGTTACTGCACGGGCGTTGCAGCGTTACTGTATGGGCGTTGCAGTATTACTGCATCAGCCTTGCAGTACCACCGCAACCCAGGTTGCAGTGGATGAGTTACGTCAGATGGGTTGAATATGAAAGACCGATCCTCCGTCGGAGGCCAGCGGAAGGGTGATTTTATCCCTGTAGGTGATCTCCTCAACCTCTTTTACGAGTTTGTTCGAGTCTATATTCGTATCTTCAGCATCTTTATAGATCGTTATCTTATATTTCTTGTCCTTATCCAAGAACTTGAGGTCTACATCGATACTGCGTGCTTGGCTGTTATTGATCGTACCGACAAACCAATCCTCTCCCTTTTTGCGGGCGATCGTTACGTATTCATTGACGGAAGCGTTCGGAACGACTGTTTGGTCCCAAGTCGTAGGCACGGCTTTCAGGAACTCGAATCCCGGTTGTCCTTCGTAAGCCTCCGGCGTATCGCAAATCATGCCGAGATAGCTCTCTAATACCACGTACATCGCTAACATATGGCAGCGGGTACTCATTACGTAAGGGTTACGTTCTTGGTTCTTGAACTTATCCCTTGGCAAAGAGCGGAAACCTCCTAAATGATAATCAGTCGCTCCCGCTAATAAACGGGTAAAAGGCATATGGATGTCATGATCTGCGTCGGTATCCTTATCCCATTTGCAATGCTCGTAATTAAGCGTACCCTCGCGGGTGAACTCATTGGGATAGGTACGGTTCAATCCAGACGGCTTGCAAGCTCCGTGGAATTGCACGAATAGATGATGCTTGGCCGCCTTCGCCAAGAACTCTTCTTGGATGCGGATCATCTCTTGATCGTCTCGATCCATGAAATCGATCATCATACCGGCGATTCCCCATTTCTCGAATTGGGCGAAAGCCTCGTCTATCTTCGCGTACAGAGGCTTCCAGTTGGTCCATAAATGGATACGTACGCCTTGGCTCTTGGCGTAATCGCAAATCTCCTGCATATTAAGGCTCGGAACGACTTTCAAGATGTCCGCTTTCGGGCCCGGAGAACCGAATCCGGCTCCATCCTCGTCATACCAAGCTTGCTCGGCGTTCCCGTAGATCGAGTGATAATCCAATCCGTTACGGGCTACGAAATCAATGTAATATTTATTCGTGGGGAAATTGTTTCCGCCAAGGAAAGTCGTATCCGGAACGACATTTCCGTTCCACCACGTAAAAGTAGTCTTACCCGGCTTAATCCAAGACGTATCCTCTATCTTACAAGGCTCATTGAGATTCGTAAGGATATTGGACGCTATCAAGGAACCGATTTGATCGCTGATCATCAAGACCCGCCAAGGGGATTGATGGGGTAGGGATGCCTCTACCTTGATACGCTCTTGTCCCAGTTTAGGTGATAGTTTCCCGAGAAGAGCCCCGTTTTCTTTCCATAGGTACATACCGGCGTAATCACGAACCGCCGCCTCGGTAATCGCCATATAAACATGGTTCGGGAAAGAGAACAGGGCGGGCATATCCATCAATCGTTTATTATCCATGTCGGCATAATCCGTGACCGTATATTTACCTTCGTGGGAACTTTGGTAGTTGGGGAGGAATAAAGTGGTTACGCTCGGGTTACCTTGTAGGTTGAAGCTGGTTCCCTCGTCATACATGATATACGAATCCCATCCTTTTTGCTTCGGAAACTCATAGCGGAAGGCGATACCGTCATCGAAAGCCCTTACGACCAGATTAATCTTGCGAAAAGGCTGAACGGTTTCCTCTAGCGGGATGATTACCTCTTTGGAAAGGCTATGTATATGTTTCGCCTTACCGACGATCAGTTCGTAGGTCTCTTCCTTCGTGCTGAACACGGGTTTGTTGATCTTTACATTTTCCCCGAAAGCCCCATTATCGAAAGTCAACGTTAGCGGAGAGTCTTGGATCAGGGTTTGTTTATTAAACGCTACGCTGTATACCGGGCTATTCTTATCCAAAACCAAGGAGAACTTGATCTTTCCGTTTGGAGAAGACAACCGTACGCTTTTATTTGCGTATAAAGAGTGAGCGCAAAGTATAAAAAATGCCAGAATGAGGTAGATTGATTCTTTTTTCATGGATGATAATTTTATAGGCCAAAGATATACATATTTATTTTGTACGGTTTAACTGCTTCAACAATTCTTTAAGGCTGACGGTCTCATTCTTGACCAATGGTTTTGCCCAATAGGAAATACTCAAGATATAGCCCAGCGTGATAAATAGGAAAAACATGGAATAGCGCAACCCGATCAGATCTCCAAGTCCACCAATGATGAACGGAATCAATGCCCCACCGAAAATACCCGTACACAGGATACCGGAAAAAGCTCCATGATGCTTATCCACGGAGTTAAGGGCTAAGGCGAATATCACCGAAAACATGATCGAGATCGAGAAGCCGCAACAAGCGAAAGCGATAATCGCTACTTGCGTAGGACCGAAGAGCGCTATCGCTAAATTAAGGATCGCTATCATCGAGAAGATACGTAACATCAGCTTTGAGTCGATTAACTTAACGATCACCAATCCCAACAAGCAGCCGATGGACATCAATCCCCAGAACCAAGCAACCGTAGTAGCCCCGGCTCCTTCCGGGCTGACCCCATGATACATATTCAAGAAAAGGCTCATCCAATTCGCCAATCCTTGCTCGGTTCCCACATAAGCGATAATCCCTAAGAAATAGAATATAACTTGTTTTTGCCTGAGCAATTCCTTATAATTTTGTATCGTTCCCGCCTTCTCATCTTCCTTTAATTCTACTTTCGGGAATTTGACATAAGAGATAACCACTAACATGATGACAAAAACAATCGTAAAGATAAAATAGAGCGAGCTCCAAGGTAAGCTCTCCGGCGTTATCCCTTTGAGGAAACGGATGAAGAAGTCGTTTGCCGAATCCTCACCGGTTAATTTCCGCATAAGTCCGGCCAAGACGAACGGGCTCATGAAAGAAGCGGCCCCGAATACGATCTGGGCCAATACCTGATTAAAGGCATATTTTTTCTCTCCACCCGCCTCACGCATCAAAGGCAATATGATCACCTGTAGCATCGCCATGCCCAGACCGATAGCGAAAAGGGAAGTTAATACGATAGGGTAGGTCGGGAATATGACGAAAAGCCCCGCACCCAAAAACGCCAGACTGAAAGCGATCAATAAGGAAATCTTTCCCCCGAAACGCTCGATGATCATTCCTGCCGGGATCGACATGATGCCATATGCCAAGAAAAATGAGAACGGTAAGAATGCGGCCAATGTCAGGCTCAGCCCAAAACTATCGATAATCATCGGTAGCATAGGGCCTAATATATTGGTAACAAAAGAAATGACAAACCAAATACACAAGATGAGGAGTACGATCCAATTATTCTTATTCATGATAGATAGATTCAATGATTAAACACCAATGCCGCCGCCCCGAGGCATCCGGCCTTATTTCCTAATCGGGCAAGCTCGATAGTCGTGAAGTACGAGGTTTCCTTCATCACGTATTTCCCGACCTGCTCCCGTATATTGTCAATGTAGAAATCTCCGGATTCCGAAATGCCTCCGCCGATAATCACCTTTTGCGGAGCGAAAATGTTGATAAGGCTCGCTACGCCTAGGGACAGATTCCGGAAATGATCCTCCATAGCGAGTACGGCCTCTTTCTCCTGAGCTTTATAGCGCTCTACTATATATTTTCCATCGATACGGGAAGGTATCTCCCGTCCGTTCTTCTCCAATAATTGCCGGTATAAGGCGATCAACGCACTTACGGAAGCGTGTGCCTCTAGGCAACCGGACGCTCCGCAAGTACATTGATTCCCATTCAGACCATGAATAATTAAGTGCCCAAGTTCGGTGCCCCGATTCCGGTAGCCGCCATAAAGCCGGCCGTTCAAGAACAAGGCACCCCCTATGCCGGTACCCACCGTCAAGAAAACGATATCGGAGAGACCTTTAGCCGCCCCATATATCACCTCGCCCAACCCCATAAGGTTTGCGTCGTTGTCGATGAATACCGGTAGATTAAATTCCGCTAACGCAAGATCCAATTGTTGGTTATCTAGTTCAGGAAGATTATTGGCAAAGAGAACCACCCCATTATCTACTACGGAAGGTACACCTATGCCAATTCCGTAAATCCCCCAATCCCGGGAACGGGCGTAGTCTGTCATTTTCCGTACGATACTTTTTATGGTATCGGATAATGGGCGTGGATTCTCTTTTGATTGTGTGGTTTCCGACGATTCGTAAAGAATGTCGCCATTCTGGTTCACAAGAGTATATTTTATGCTTGTTCCTCCAATGTCTAATGCGATAGCGTATTTCATGATAATTGTAAAAGCTTAATTAGAACTATGCGCCGCTTCCCTGTCGATCAGGCAAATCACGTTCGGGTGCAGCCACAATAAGGAGGCCGGCAACTCCGTCGAGATCTTCTGTTCAAGGAAAGCTTGAGTAATCTCCCTTTTCTTTATCCCGTTGATAAGAAGGATAATCAGGCGTGACTGAAAGATATTCGCCATGCCTAATGTCAGTCCGTATCCCGGTTTCTCCGTATCCCCGGCGATCATGGGATGTTGCAAGGATTTCTGGGACAGATGAGCCACATGGCAATTCGTATGCAAGGAAGGAGCCGGCTCGTTCAAGGCGATATGGCCGTTCATCCCTATTCCTAATATACAAATGTCGATAGGGCCTTTTTGATCCAGTATCTGTTGGATCCGCTCACATTCTGCCTCAGGATTTTCCGGATCGCTTTGGAACGCTATATACCGGTCTTCCGGGATTTGAAGCGGACCTACGAAATAGTTCCGTAGATACGACTCGCACGTACCCGGGTGGTCCATCGGGATTCCTCCCCATTCATCAAGCTTTAGTACCGTGAATTGGGAGAATAATTCCGGTTGGCGACTGGCTTCCTCTACCAGCAACTCATACATCCGGGTAGGAGAGCCCCCAGTGGCGGCACAAAGCGTAAGTGCCTTGTGCTGCCCTAACTCTGAGGTAACAATCTCTTTTGCCTTAAGGCTTAATGCCTCATAAGATTGACAAATCTCTATTCTCATACGATTTTAGAGCTCTTTGATTCGGATATTGCGGAAGCAAACACCATAACCGTGGTCTTGCATACCGATGTAACCCGGTTGTTTTCCGCATTGTAGCATCAAGTCGTAAGCTTCCGGGCATTTCTCCGGACTCGTGCTGAACTTGCTGAACTTACTATGATCCACTAACGCACGCCATACCGGTGTACCGAACTGGAATTCCAGCACTTTCACGTCGTTCATGTAATGGATCACGCGTTGGTTATAGACAACGATTCTCGTCTTGTTCCAGTTTCCGTACGGTTTTACGGGTTGTGGATCCGGCATAATCATGTCATATACGGCACCGGCCTGACGGTTACCGTCGCAACCTTCCCATGCGTCCGGCATATTCTCGTTGTCGAGTAACTGATATTCTGGGCTGGAGTAATAAATAGGTGTACCCTCAATTTCTTGCGCTGTATAGAAGATACCGCTATTACCGGCCTTGTCGATCTTCCATTCGATCTCGAAAACGAAATTTTTGAACTTCTTGTCGTAGATCAAGTCGCCGAAGCCCGTGTCTGCCTTATTGTCGCTACCTTTATAGGTGATCGATCCGTCTTCAACCACCCAACCTTGGGGTACATCCTGACGGCAATAGCCGCGCCATCCGTTCAAGGTCTTGCCGTCGAACATGGTGATCCACTCGCCTCCCGTAGGGATACCGTCGCTATCGAGGGCTTGGGCTTGGGCGGTTTGCGTTCCGGCATCGTTGGTATTACCGCCGGAGGTACATGACAGGGCCGACGCGAATAAGGCTACGGCCATAATACTGCTATAAATCTTTTTCATCGCTATTATGAATGTTTGTTGTTTGTTAGAAACTTGTTAGATAATTATTAGGAATTTGTTAGGTTCCTGTTAGGTTACCGTTAGATTCCTGTTAGCTTTTATAACTTCAGGTCTTCCCATCCATTGCGGTATTTCCGCTTGATGAATTGGTTCGCCTGCTCGAAATTGGTGATACGCATATTCGCTCCATCCCATAGGAAAGTCTTGTTTCTTCCCGGATAGATGAAGCCTTCACGCTCTCCGTAGATCGAGTCGTTATGTTTCACTTGTTCCCGGATATTATGGCTCCGTAAGATCAAGTTACCCATCAATACGGTCTCAGTCAACGGACCGGCGTATCCTTCGAACGGAGATTCTACGTCCGCCTTGTCGTACCCTGCGATACAAGAGTCGACCCATGCCCAATAGTGGCCATTCGTACCCCCTTCGATACGTTTATATTTATGAGGAATGTTCACGTCTTTGTCGAATAAAGGTTTCTTGTTCGCTTTTACCCCCTTCGGCCAGAATCTTGGATCGGAACCACCCCAGCCACAAGAAGCCATACCTTTCGTACCTACGAATACGGTTGCGCCTTCCACGTCCATCATATCCAAGTCTCCCATCGTGCAGGTCATATCGGCATCTGGGTCGATCTCCTCGAAACGTTCCGGCATGATACCGCCGTCCATCCAATACAGACTCAAGTCGCTTCCGTCTTTCTTCTTGAATTTATAACGGATCGAGCTGGCTACCGGGCAACTTTCAGGATAATAGGCTTCTTCGAAGATACCGGAGTAAACATTGGTCGTGCTGCAAGAAACCTCGGTCGGATAACCTAATTGAAGCAATTTGAATGGAGGGCCGATGATGTGGCAACCCATATCTCCAAGAGCGCCTGTACCGAAACGCCACCAACCACGCCAGTTGAACGGAACCAAATTATCCACATAGTCTACATACTCCGCTGTTCCTAACCATAAATCCCAATTCAAGCCTTTAGGAACAGGCGGTTTCTGGTTCGACCAAGGAATACCTTGCGGCCATACGGGGCGGTTGGTCCAGCAATATACTTTCTGGATGTCACCCAACAGATCTGCCTCGAGCCATTCACGAAGGGTACGCATACCGTCGCAAGAGTTACCTTGGTCACCCATCTGGGTCACGACCTTATATTTCTTGGCAGCCTCGGTAAGGATACGTGCCTCGTAAATATCGTGCGCGATCGGTTTTTGCAGATATACGTGCTTACCCATCCGCATAGCGCCGAAAGCTTGGATCGCATGGTTATGATCCGGGGTGGAGATACATACGGCATCGAAGTTCTTACCTTCCTTCTCGTACATCTCACGGAAGTCGTTAAAATACTTAGCTTTTGGATAGGTCTTGCGAGCGTCGACAGATTGACGGTCATCCACGTCGCACAGACAGGTGATCGCCGCGTTCTTA